>SDBU01003790.1_pt1 | contig 19036 bp, 17 predicted proteins | sample 2277071 | NCBI WGS metagenome assembly SDBU01 (sample SAMN10397929, study PRJNA504765) | marine sediment metagenome | isolation source: marine sediment core GS08_GC12, 126 cmbsf | place: Arctic Ocean: Gakkel Ridge, Loki's castle | collected 2008 | reverse complement strand
TCATTTCCGTAATTCTTATGGAAATGAAAATCCTGAGATGCGGACTTTCCTTTTATGATCTCCGAGAACCTCAATTTTTATGCGGATGGCCTCTAAATCAAATTTGAGTCTCTCCCCCCATTCCACCACAATAACACCTTGATCCAAGAAGTCCTCCCATCCCAAGCCATCGATTTCAGATTCGTTTCCCAGACGGTACAGATCGATATGATAAAGGGGGAATTTTGTTGAATAAATATTAACCAGTGTATATGAAGGACTGCAGACCTGTTGGACATCATCAATATCCAATCCCGCCGCAATCCCTTTCGCAAAGATAGTTTTTCCGGCACCAAGCTCGCCTGAAAGTAAAATCACCTCAGTCCCTTTCAAGCTCTTTCCAATTTTTTTGGCAAGGGCAAACGTCTCTTTTTCAGAAAAAGTGAAAACTTCGTCGATCTTTTTTTCTTTCATGAAAGGCGTGAATCATTTATGGCCTTCACTGCAGATGAGATATATCGGATGATATCCCGGGCCGTCAAAGATTTTTCCCCCAGCCTCCGGGCAGCAATATCACCGCTCAAACCATGGACATAGACAGCAGCAAGAATGGCCGGAAGCATGTCCTTTTCCTGGATGATCATCGCCGCCAGCATCCCACTGAGCACATCCCCGGAACCGGCTGTGGCCATCCCGGGATTGCCTGTAGGATTGATGAATACTTTCCCATCCGGAGTTGCGGTCAGAGTTCTGTAGCCTTTCAGGACAAGATAAACACCATACTCTTGTGCAAATCGAGAGACAAGGTCCAGTTTATCCTTTGTAACCTTGCTTGTGGAGCAGTCAAGGAGCCGCGCAAACTCCCCGGGATGTGGTGTGAGGACCACAGGAATCTCTAGTGTCTTCAAAATTTCCGGGTGAGGAGAGAGAATATTTAAAGCATCCGCATCCAACACAACCGGAACCCGAATCTGCGGAAGGAGTGCGTTTACGAGTCTCTTGGTTGACACATGAGTGGAAATTCCCGGGCCAATAAGAAAAGCATTCTTGCCTTCCAGTAGACTCAGAGAAAGATCTAAAGCTTCTTCAGAAAAGGTTTTTTCTGACGTTTCAGGCAGAGGTTCAGTCATCAATTCAACCATAGATCGGGCCACCAAAGACAGACAACTTTTAGGCGTTCCCACCGTCACCAGTCCGGCACCCATTTTCAGGGCAGCCTTCCCGGCCATCACAGCCGCTCCTGTTTTTCCCAGTGATCCTGATAGAACAAAAAGATGCCCATATGTGCCTTTATGTGTATCTTTCCTACGCTTGAAGAAATAGGGGGCTATGAAATCCTTCTCAACAAACTCCAGTTTCAGGTGCTCCTCTTCGAACAAAAAAGGAGGAATACTGATATCTGCCACAACAAGTTCCCCTATAAAATTCTCGGCCGGCGGGAAAATGTGGGCCACTTTGGGTGCCGCTAGAGTCACTGTCAGATCGGCCTTGACACAAGGCCCGATGGGCTCAAATGTATCTGAAGACAACCCAGAGGGAATATCCACGGCAATAGTATAGGCTTTTGTTCTATTGATGCTTTCGATAACAGTCTTGTACAGCCCCTCAGCCGGTTTGGATAATCCGGTCCCGAAAATCGCATCCAAAACTACAGTACAGCTGGATAACTTCCTCCTGTGAGACGCCCAGCTTTTGTCTGATACAACCTCAAAAAGAGGCACACCGATCTTCTCAGCAATATGGACATTCAGTGCAGCATCTCCCTTTAAATCGTTCTTTCTGGACAGGAGCAAAACTTGAACACGGCATCCTTGATTGAAAAGATGCCGGGCGACCACAAAGCCGTCCCCTCCATTATTTCCTTTTCCAGCTACAACCGTGATGTTCTCGTCTTTGAGATCTGATAATCTCTGTCTCATGGCCAATACAATTTGAATGCCCGCATTCTCCATAAGGATGGGTCCGATAATACCCAATTCCTCAATAGCTCTGTGGTCAATATCTTTCATCTGTTGTGACGTTAAAACTTTCATTGAAATTCCCTATTTTTTGGATTCATAATACCCAATGGATATGTTGAATTCTATCATAAAACTGCTCTGCGTCTCCATTCATCCAAAAGTTGTTGAAGTTCGTTGATATAATCACCTAATTATGTTACTAAGGAATTAAATTTATTACGGAGGTTTTTTATGACTATAAAAGTCGGAATCAATGGTTTCGGCCGAATCGGTAGAAATGTTTTTCGGGCCGCTTTTGGTGACCCTGATATCGAGATTGTCGCGGTCAACGATATCACCGATTCCGCCACACTTGCTCATCTTTTAAAATACGATTCTGTTCTCGGCACTTTTAATGCAGACGTCAAAGCGTCTGACAACGCAATTATAATCAATAATCACTCTATAAAAGTTTTAGCCGAGAGGGATCCGGGAAACCTTCCCTGGAAAGACCTTGGAGTTTCTATTGTGATCGAAGCGACAGGTTTATTCCGAAAAAAGCAGGACGCCTCCAAGCATATCGATTCAGGAGGTGCTCAAAAAGTCATCATCTCTGCCCCAGCCGTCGATCCGGATGTGACACTTGTTCTAGGTGTTAATAATGAAGCTTATGACCCAAGTAACCATAACATCATTTCAAATGCATCTTGCACGACAAACTGTCTGGCTCCCCCGGCAAAGGTTCTCAATGATACCTTTGGGATCGAAAAAGCCTTCATGACCACCATCCACGCCTACACAAGTGATCAAAGAATCCTCGATCAGCCCCACAGCGATTTGCGCCGGGCCCGGGCTGCCGCTGTATCTCAAATTCCAACCACCACGGGTGCGGCAAAGGCTGTCGGCCTGGTTATTCCGGAAATGAAGGGGAAGATAGACGGTATTGCCATTAGAATTCCAACAGTCAATGTTTCGGTCGTCGATCTTGTGGCCCTGTTGAGTCAAAACACTACTGCCGAAGGCGTCAATGACGCTTTCCGGACAGCGGCCCAGGGGAAAATGAACGGGATCCTCGCTGTGGAAGACAAACCGCTTGTGTCCGTTGATTTTATGGCCAATCCACATTCCTCCATCATCGACTCCCAGTTTACACGGATTACGGAGGGCAACTTGGTGAAAGTGCTTGCCTGGTATGATAACGAATGGGGATACTCCTGCCGGCTTGTCGATCTTGTGAAATTTATCTAGTCTTCAATGCTGAAGCTCAGTGATCTAGATCTAAAGGAAAAGACTGTATTTCTCCGGGTAGATTTTAATGTTCCCCTGGATAAAAATTTAGAAATCACTAGTGATGCGCGGATAAAGGCCGCCCTTCCGACACTGAATTACTTATTGGAGCAGGAGGCGAAAGTTATAGCGGCCTCACATCTCGGACGTCCAAAAGGCCAAATCCTTCCACAATTCAGCCTCAAACCTGTTGCCGAACGGCTCGCACGTCGTCTGTCCCGCGATGTCATCCTTGCCCCTGATGTGATTGGAACTCGAGTGGACAAACTCAAATCCGATCTCCTCAACGGCCAGATCCTGCTTCTTGAAAACCTGCGGTTCCACTCCGAAGAGACAGCCAATGATCGTGATTTTGCCCGGGAGTTGGCCAAAGAAATAGACTATTATGTCAATGATGCTTTTGGGGCCTGTCACAGAATCCATGCTTCAGTTGTGGCCATAACCGAATTTGTCAATAAGGCAGCGGCCGGATTTCTCGTTGAAAAAGAAGTCAAATTTTTAAATAAACTTATCCATACACCGGAAAAGCCGTTCGTAGCCATCCTTGGAGGCGCAAAAGTCTCCGACAAAATCCCTGTCATCGAAAACCTTCTGACCAAAGCCGATGATATTCTCATCGGAGGTGCCATGGCCTACACATTTTTTGCCGCTCAAGGACATTCGGTGGGCCAATCACTTGTTAAAAAAGATAGATTTGAACTGGCCAACCAAATTCTGATCAAAGCCAGGGAAGAAGATGTCAACTTTCAACTTCCCCGGGATCATATCGTTGCTGAGTCCATTGATGAAAACGCAGCCGTTCAGGTCCTCGATTCATTTCCTCTACCCTCAGAATTGATGGCTTTGGATATTGGCCCTGAGACAGTCAAGGCCTATTCGGATATCATCCGTCAAGCTAAAACAATCCTCTGGAACGGCCCGATGGGAGTCTTTGAGATCGAATCATTCGCCCGGGGAACGATCCAAATTGCTAAGGCCATTGCGGCTTCGGAGTCTCTGTCCATCATCGGTGGTGGAGATTCCGTTTCAGCCGTACACAAAGCCGGAGTCAGTGAACACATTTCCCATATCTCCACGGGAGGTGGAGCCTCCCTGGAATATATCGCAAAAGAATCATTACCCGGAATCGAAGTTTTATCGGAGCAAAAAAAATGACTCTTACGAACAAAAAACCCTTTATTGCAGGAAACTGGAAACTCAACAAGACGGTTTCCGAAGCCATCGAACTTATTTCTTCACTAAAAGAGGCCTGCCAAAGTATAACCGAAGCAGAGATCGTTGCCATTCCTCCCTTTACGGCTCTTCATTCTGTGGCTTCTCTCATCGAGGACAGCCCCATAGCACTAGGAGCACAGAATCTTTTTTGGGAAGATAATGGTGCTTTTACAGGAGAAGTCTCAGCATCTATGCTCACAGAGGTAGGCTGCTCCTATGTAGTCATTGGCCACTCGGAGAGACGCCAGTACTTTGGGGAAACCAACGAAAGCGTGAACAAAAAAATCCAATCCGCTTTATCCAATGGACTGTCACCCATATTTTGCATGGGCGAAACTCTCGAAGAAAAGGAAAGTGGAAAAACCAGGGAGAAAGTCGAATCTCAGATTCTTGAGGGCTTAGTGGGTATAGAATCAGAAGATTCCAAAAAGATTATTTTTGCCTACGAACCCATCTGGGCCATAGGGACAGGACTCACCGCCTCCCCCCATGAAGCTGAAGACGTCCATAATTTCATAAGAAATATATTGGCAGAAAATTATGGAAATGATCTAAGCTCGTGTGCTATAATCCTTTACGGCGGATCTGTCAAGCCTGATAATACTTTTTCCCTCTTGTCGGAAAAAGATATAAACGGGGCGCTCGTTGGAGGCGCTTCACTCAAAGCTGACTCATTCGCAGAAATTATTAAAGAAGGAATAAGAGCGTATAAAGAAAAATGAATACATTATTGACAATTGTCCATATCATGGTTTGTCTGATTCTGATCATAGCGGTCCTGCTTCAATCAGGAAAGGCCGGAGATTTGGCCGGCGCCTTCGGTGGAGCGGGTAGTCAATCGGTCTTCGGGCCTCGAGGTGTCGCCTCCATTTTGTCAAAAGTGACCACAATCTCCGCTGTTCTTTTTATGGTCACATCGATGGGGCTGTGGATTATCTCCTCGAAAGGTGCGCGTTCTGTTGTAAGAGGTGAAGCGGCCGAAGCAGTCGAGACCTCCACCGTTCCCGCAGCAAAAACTGAGAGTACGGATATCAAACCTCCCGCAGAAATCAAACAGGAAGCCCAAGAAAAGGAAAAAACCGCACCTCCTAAAACAGAGAAAAAGAAATAGATTTTTCATACAACAAGCCCACCCCAAATTGCCGAAGTGGTGGAATTTGGTAGACACGCATGGTTGAGGGCCATGTGAGCGTTTAGCTCGTGGGGGTTCGAGTCCCCCCTTCGGCATTCCTTTTAGAATATAGATATTCTATCTAGAGGGAAAGGAATTGGCAATTACCCGGTGTGCCCTCTATGATGAGAGTGATTTTGCCGACTACTTCACTCTCCCTATCTCAAAAAGAGGCTCTCCTTTGCTAATTGGAGGAGTATATATGATATAAAGAATTATTCCGCTGAATGGGGCTTTCAGCTCTTCCTTCACATTCCCAAGGTAATCAGTAACATACCCGATTTTCTCTCCCTTGGTGACATAATAGCCCATCTTGGTTAGTGGATAGAAAAGGCCATCGGAGTTAGAATAAATAACTTCATAGTGGTCAATCCACACAGGGTCGGAGACAAAATCTGGTTTTCCTTCGATCATCTCAAAAAACTTCATGATACTGAGAATTCCTCTAATGTTACGTATAACAGACTCTTCGTCGGTCTTGCCCAAGTAACCGGATTCTGTTGAGATGGCTGGCCTTGAATGGAGAATAGCGGTGTTCTCCAGAAACTTGGAATGGGCTTTGTCCTTGATGCGGGATTTATCGATAATAATATGCTTGATTCCAAAAGCTAAGACCATTTTTCGGGTCATCTCATCCATTTTTTCATCATCGCTTATCATCCAGTATGAATAAGGAATGAGAGCTTCGTTTCCGTCTCCACAGTGAAGATCAACAAGAAAATCGCATTTCATAATAACCTCTTCTGTTAAGATGTGAGCAATCCGTTGGGTAATTGTGCCCTGCGGATCACCGGGAAAAACCCTGTTTAAGTTCTTCCAATCATCCGGATTATAATAGACGATTCTTTTCTGAAATGCAGGCAGATTAGCGATATGGACCAATATCAATGTCCCGGATAGAGATTGAGGATCAATCATTTCTTTCAGCCGATAAAGGGCTAAAATCGGAGGGTATTCATAGCCGTGCACACCTGCCACAAGCGCCAGAACTTTCCCTTCTTTTGAACCATTGATTATGGTCAGAGGGATAAAGGTGCCGATTCCATCCTTTTCAGGGACAGATAAGTATCCAGACTTTATTTCCCCGGGATTAGCTTTTATATCGCCAATCTGAAATGAATCATTCTCTCCAGAACCAAAGGAGAATAAAGATAACCCCAAAAACAGGAAAAGGCTTATCGCGATTCTATTTAAATTTGAGTGTTTCATTGTTGATCAAACTCCTCTCATTTTAAGATGTATTGCTGTTTATTTTATACTATTTTACCAGGCCGGGTCTATAGATGATTCGAATCATATAAAATCTAATTATGGAGTCCCTCAAAAATAATCCTCCCTTCTGCATTCCATTCAGAATATAACTTTCCTACCTAGCGGGATATGACATATTTATCGACTAAAACTTGTGTATCCTTAATATTCAGCTGCTCAAAAAGAAAGAGAAACTCTTCTTCAAGAGCCGAAGAGATGTTCTCCTTTATTTCGTCTGGCAGAGAAAAGATTTCTTTTTTATACGGACCCAAAGCTCTTTTTCTTGTCTTATAGATAAACTGCTCTTCAGACTGATCAGGTTTCTTTATGTCTGCGTAGTTTTCATGGAGCCAGCGATAAATATTTTCTTTTAACAAAATCGGAAACAGATCAAAAGCGATGTTTTGAAACTCTGTGGCAAGATGAATCTCTGCACACTCGAACTCCGGAAACAAGGAGAAAGAATCTCCAGTTAATGTCGATGCGCCATGCTGGACAGCCCCGGCCAATCCAAATTCAGTCCTTGCCATTTGGGACAAAGCTTTCAAGGTGTTAAAATCTAATTTAACTTCTGCCATCGATCCATCCGGTTTCACGAGACCTCCATGGGATGTCCCTGTTTGAACGCTAATCTTAGAGATCGGCGTTAATCCGTCGATCTTAGAAAGATATCCTTGCATAAAGGCATTGAGTTCCTCAAGTGTAGAGTTTTTCCCTCCAATTTTCCCGATCTCACCCCCGATAGAAATTTCGAATCCCTCAGGTTGTTGTTTTCTAATAAATTTTGTCAAATCTGCACACACCGCAAAGTTTAATGCTTGCTGACCCATGATGCTCATCTCAGACAAATCGACCAATGTGGATGAATCAATATCGATATTGTAAAAACCGGCATCAATGGCTTCAGTAATCAGATCTTTAAGCTTATTGATCTCTCGATCCTTATTTTGAAGGAAATTCTGTGCATTCACCTGAAAATGATCTCCTTGAAGGAAGATCGGTCCGTTAAAATCTTCTTTTATGGCAGCCAGAATAATATTTGAGGAAAATTCCTGAGGTCTTTGTTCAGTATAGATCATCTCACTCTGTGCAATCTCAAAAATAAAAGCCCCGGCATTGATTTTTTTTGCTGCTCTAAAGACCGCTCTTGCCGCATCAAAAGTCAAAATACGTAAATTCATTGCCGGGACAGTGAAGTGTGTTATCCTCTCCTTTGCTCTCGCCTCATACAGATTTTGAATGGAAGAGGGAACAACCCCGAATTCTTCAGCCGCTGCTTTTACGACTCTGTAGCACAATTCCTTTAGAGGAACACTGTCACTTTTAACGATGGTCTCTACAAGATTTTCGACAACGTCCTCTTTAAATAAATCCTGATCAATAATCTTGAGATTTTTGTTCTCAATTTGAATGCTGCTTTTAAAAAGCAGTTCCTCTTTACTTTTGTAAATCATCGCAATCTCATTCTCTGTGAAATTTTATTCTTATGTCAGTATCTTTATCAATCTGTAATAATTTTCTATTTCAATCTGCTTGGGTTGGATGGCGATCTCTAACGGGATTGTACTGAGCTTGTTTTCGTTTGCACAAACACATTTGTCACTTTCCCCCTTTCTTAAAACATCAACAGCAAAACTTCCCAATCGTGCAGCCATAATTCGATCCAGAGCGGTGGGAGATCCTCCTCTCTGAATGTATCCCAGGACAGCCACTCTTGTCTCATATCCCGTATTTTCAATGATTGTTTGAGCGATATCTTGCGCCTTGGCTTTCCCTTCGGCCACAATGATAATCCAACTGATCTTGCCTATTTTGTAGCCTGCAGATATTTCTTCAAGAACCTTGTCCATTTCAAATTCTCTTTCCGGAACCAGGACTTCCTCACATCCTCCCGCTAGGGCCACCTGCATGGCAATGTATCCGGAATTCCGGCCCATCACTTCAACGACAAATATTCTCTCTAAACTTGTGGCCGTATCCCTGATTTTATCTAAAGCATCTACTGCCACATTAACTGCCGTATCGCTCCCTATGGCAAGATCCACACCATTGATATCATTGTCTATGGTTGCAGGTATACCTATAACGGGAATATTGTATTGATTAGCTAAAAGATGTGCCCCTCTTAGTGATCCATTGCCACCTATGACTATTAATCCGTCTATTCTGTTCTTTTTTATGGTCTCTACGGCTTTTTCCTTTCCCTCTTGAGTTAGAAATTTTTTTGAACGGACAGTTTTTAAAATCGTACCGCCCCGATTTATAATGCCTGAGACATCAAACCTTTCGAGAGGGACAATCTCTTCATTAATAAGGCCTTCGTACCCTCTCTGGATACCAAGTACTTCAATGCTGTTGAAGCAGGCCACTCTTACCACAGCCCTAATGGCAGCATTAATCCCCGCACAATCTCGAGTGAGTATTCCGATTCTATTCATTCTTATTTCCTATAATCATTTAAAAATACATTATCATAAATTTCGCATTTGAGATAGCATGGCGCCATAGTTATCGTTATTCTCTACGTGTTTTGATGGAAAAGATGACTTCAAATGGTGACTCAATTGTATTAAGATAAGTTTTCTATAAGATGACATCCATGAAAATCTCCAATATTTTGTTCATCACAATCCTATGCCTTTCTTTAACCTTTTGTGCTGCAATCCAGAAAGAGCCAAAGATCGACAAAGAAAACGATCCTCAATACATCTACGAAAAAGCCATTGTATCCATGAATTATAACTTGATAGATGAGGCCATCAAATACCTGCATCAAGCATTAGTTCTAAATCCTCTCCACTTTCCATCTTATTATCTCCTTGGGGTGGCCTATGTCAAAAAGGAAAACTGGAGTGAGGCCAGAAACTATCTCGAAGAAGCCGTCAGACTGAAACCAAACGAATTGGATCCCCATTCCTATCTTGTTTCTGTTTATCAAAATCTGAATTTAATCGATGAATCCATAGAAGAACACAAAAAAATAAATAAACTGGAAAAAAACTTTAACTCCAGCTTTACATTAGGCAACTACTATTTCGAAAAAAATGAACTCGAAACAGCCCTAGGTTATATAAAAGAGGCCATTCTTCAAAACAGTCAATCGGAGTTTGCATTCAATATCTACGGTGTCATCCTCAGCAAATTGGGGCGTTTTCCGGAAGCAATCATGAGTTTCCAGAACGCATTACGCATCGATCCAAACTATGTTATCGCCGGGATTAATTTGGGAGCCGCCTATATATACAGTAAAGAACTCGACAAAGCCCGTCAGATTTTGACCAAATTTCTTTCTATAACTCAAGATCAAGCCCTTAAAGATAAAATAAAAGAATATCTTGACGCGATAAAAATCCCCTCTTAGCCTGGATTATTCACGAGATGAGGTTGCTATAGATGCGAGGCATCGGCCCATGAAGCTGTGGTTTTCCACCGCAAATGGGTCGTAACGAAGCAGATGTAGTAAGATCGGCTCGCCCCCTTGGGGTAAAAAATGACGACATTTGATTAAACTGGCCAACAAACAAAGTGATGTTCACGGATATTGCTAAATATCTTGCAATCAAGTCGATAGTATTGAAGAAAAAAGAAAGAGTGGACAGTTTTTATGAATAATTCATGTTATTTCTTGTAGAGATAGATATCATGTTCTTCGCCGTCATCCGTATAAACCGTATCGACAGTGATTTCGTTTTCTGACCAGCCGGGAATGTAATAATTGTGCGACACAACAAAAGTCCCTTCCTTGAGGAATTTTTCCAGCAGTGGACGAAGAATTTCATTCGACTCGGGAAGCAGATATAGAGTGATGACGGTCGCTTCAGAGAAATCGACTTTCATAACATCACCCAATCTAAATTCAACAAGGCCTTCGACCCCTTCTTTTTTAGCATTCTCCATGGACTCTTCGATTCGAACGGGATCGATATCAATCCCAACACCTCTAGCTCCATATTTTTTCGCTGCCTGGACCACGATCCGGCCGTCTCCGCAGCCCAAATCATAGAGAACCGATTGAGCATTGACTTCACCCAGTTCAAGCATCCTTTCAACGACAATCATAGGTGTCGGCACAAAAGGAGCCAAATCCTCAGCATCCTCACTCCCGTGTGAGCCTTCATAGAGTTCGAGTAAATCGTTCTCATCATAGCGGAAAGAATAGGGCATTCCTCCATCAAGATTGTAGGTCTCCGGCTCTCCATCTTTGATAAAAGTCACATCTATATCGAATGTTCCTAGAAAATGATCGATAGCTCCGACTTCGAGGATTCTTTCTTCCGGTTCCCCCGCTCTCCCCACATATTCCACTGTATAATAGACTGTTTCTTCTGTCACATTGCGAATTGTCGTCTCCATCTCTGTCTTACGATTTTGAGAAGTCTTTCCTAATCCGGCATTGTCTCCGTTAGAGACAGCCGGTTTTAGAATAAAAAACAAGAAGAGCACAGCAATAACAAGGATAAATGACGATAGTATTAAGACTTTTTTTGGCATAGAATTTTCCTTTAATTATTTTTCGAATAAACCGGGAGATCGAGATCCTGTTCTTTTTTTTTGAATCGGGCTGTCACCGTAGGACTTCGGAGAATCCCCTCTCTGGCTGCAAACATTTTAAGCATTACGGATTCTGTAATATAGAAGGGGCTCGTGTACACTACGGATTGAATTGTGGGTTCTCTTCCATTTATCGTGTAATAGATCTTTATATCTTTGCCGATCGCTTCAAGAATAATTAGTGTTGATTCCGTGAATGGATTTTCGCCTATTTTGACAAAAGGGGCCGGAAGTATCAGGTTATCAGAAATGGAGGATACAGGGATTCCTCCCCTTTTGTTCCCCCATTGTTTATTCGGAGCCCCGCCCATAGTAAACAGGAGTTCTCCTCCATTTATCAGATCGGCATGTTTTAGAAAAGATTGTTCAAAAACCCGGCCATTGAGCGCCGCCTCTTGGATGTAGGCATTATAGGGAGAGATTTTTTTTGCCCTTATGACAAACGTCTTTCCCTCTCCAATATCGATCGTGACTTTGGGAAATAATGGAGTCCCTATCATGTACTCATCTCGACCAGGGCAAACCGGATAGAAACCAAGAGCACTTAAAACATACCAGGCGGATAACTGCCCGCAGCTATCATTTCCGCCCAAACCATCCGGCCTTAAAGAATAGAATGTGCGCATAATTTCCCAGACTTTTTTCTGTGTCATCCATGGTTGATTAACAAAATTAAAGAGATAGGCCGCATGTTGACTGGATGCAGCTCCATGGATATACAAACCGACAGTATCCGTTTTTTCTTTCCCTTTCCACCAACTGGAAGGATAATTCAAAGAAAATAATTTATCTAATTTATTTGAAAATTTAATTTTTCCTCCCATAAGCCTTATCAAACCTTCCACATCATGAGGCACAAAAAAGCTGTACAACCAGGCATTTACATCCGAGTAAGAGGAACTCACTTCCAAAGGATCGAAGGGGATTACCCAGGAACCATTATCCTTTGCCCGCATAAATCCCAAGTTAGGATCAAAGATGTTCTTATAAGACTGGGCTCTTCGAATATAATGGCTGTAATCCCCAGTTTTGTTCAATGCTTCTGCCATCTGAGACAGACACCAATCATCAAAGGCATATTCCAGTGTCTTGGACACCGACTCTCCGAGACGGTCCTGGTCTGCACTAAACTTCATGGCTGAGTAGGCTTTTTCCACATCATAATCCCGGATCCCCTTTATATAGGCATCGACAATAACAGGAATCGTTTTGTATCCGATCTTATAGCCTGTATCATTTCCAGCCAATTCCCCCCTTGGCAGAATCCCTCCATGTTCATACTGGGACAGAAATGTCCTAATAAAATGGACGGTTCTTTCCGGCTCGATTATCGTAAACAGAGGAAACTTGGCACGGAAAGTCTCCAATAAAGGGAATGCCGTATAGACTTCAAACTCATCCGTATGATGAATCTTCAGATCGGTTCCCCGATAATATCCATCCACATCGCTGAAAAGATTGGGACAAAGGAGAGTGTGATAAAGAGCCGTATAAAAGATCTTTTTTTGATCTCTGTTTCTTCCTTCCACACTGATTTTTCCAAGAATATTGTTCCACTGCTCTTCAGCTCTTCCTCGTATCTTTCCAAAATTCCAATCCGCTATCTCCGCCTCCAGGTTTTTCCTTGCACCATCAATACTGACGGCAGAAATCCCGACTTTAACCAGAATGTCTTCATTATTATCTGTGACAAACCGGACATAGGCTTTGATATGCCGGCCTTCGGCTCTTTTTAAGCCGGCTTCAATTTTATCTTCAATGACACATCCATAACCTGAGAATGGTTTTGAAAAATTGGCGACAAAATACACGACTTGGTCCTTAGCCCATGCACTCGATCTTCGTGTCCCCTCGATTTCAGTATCGCTGACGATCTGTACCATAGATTCCAGCACAGTGTCTCCATGGGTAAGATCAAGGACAATATTGGCATTTTCGGTTTGAGGAAATGTGTACTTATGAAATCCAACGCGGCGAGTGGCTGTCAGCTGAACATCTATGCCGTAATCATCCAACCAGACACGGTAGTATCCCGGCGAAGCTTCTTCTTTATCATGATTGAACTTCGAACAATACCCAGATTCTGTATTTTCCGTTGTTCCCTGCCGGATATTAACAGGCCCAACAGTAGGCATAAGCAAAATATCGCCATAATTCACCTGACTCTTCCTACTCAAGTGTATATGACTAAAACCGTAGACAGTGTCGTCTGAATAGTGGTATCCGATAAATCCATCTTTTTCTGCCAACCTTGTAGATGGGCTGAGCTGAACCATGCCAAAAGGCAGGCTGGCCCCAGGAAATGTGTGTCCCTGACCTCCCGTTCCGATAAACGGATCGACAAAATTCGTAAACCTGGCATCCTTATTGTTTGAACACAGTGAAAAAAATGATAGCCCCACCAGAAGGAAAAGACCTTTATTCCGCCCAAAAGAAAAGATCAAAGACCGCCTTATTGCTTTCTTTGATTCGATCATAGATTCAGCACCAGGGAACTTAAAAGATAGTGGTCTATGTTCTTAAATCCAGGGATAGATTTGTGATTGTAAAAAAGCTGGTAGCTGAATTTAAAAGCCAGAGACTTATTGATATCTGCAGTCACAGAGATAAAGGAAGTCACCCGAAAATCTTTCGGATCTTTAAGATTGAGGGAAAATATCTCCTGACAAGAAATGTGGGCTGTGGGTGTAAGCACCACTTTCACCGAACTGGACACAAGAAGAGACATAAAAGATAAAATCGTGGAATCTTGACCAATATTGCTTTCATGACTCCAACCCAGCGATGCTTCAGAAGTAGCCGTAATTTTTGTCTTTTTTGCCCAGATGTAACCGGCACCTGCAGATAAAGAATATCTGTATCTATACCCGGCCAGAACATTTTTCTCAAACCGGCTTAAAGCAAGGAGAAAAACCTTGGAAGTCAGCTCGCGTTTATACTTTAAATGACCATAATAGAATTCAGCATTTTTAATCCCATCACTTTTACCGTAGATCACACTCCCTTTGAGCTGAAATTGATTTTTTTTTACAACCAGACTCTGCTCCGTATCAAATCCGAATGTCAGTTCCCGAGTATTCCCAGAAGTGATCAATAGTGAAAAACTTGTTGAAGAGGTATAGGGTTTTTGACTTTGACTCTTAGGTTCTTCCGCTCTCATTTCAGATCTAATCATAAGTACTATTAAAACTAAGAGTAAAATCCAAGAAATATTTTTTTTCATTTCTTCTTATGTTAATCCATTTTAAAATATTTATTGTACCACTCCAACATATTAAAACGCTTATAACATAATTCCAGGGGTGTATCTAGCCCAAGACTTGCTTTTAAAGTGAAAAAGTCTTTAAAATGACCTACCTGGATTATTCATAAAAAATGTAAACATTTAATATATATTACCAAACAAACAAAGTGAGGCTCTTGATTTTACTTAAAACAATGCTATAAAGTTGATATTATTGGAGAAAAATAAAAGTGTAGGCAGATTTTATGAATAATTCAGGCTAAAGGAGAATTAAGAATGAAACTAGATGTATTATACAAAAAAGCCATCGCAATCGGTATCCACAATGACCTGAGGAAAAAACAGGATATCAAGTCACTGCTGGTTGAGGAAAAAGATAAATACAAAAAATTAAAAGACGATGAAAAAGAGTATTACGATGAGGATAGGCTTTTTAATCCCTACTCGGACACAAGAATTCTTAACGGCGGCTTGGCCACAGAAGTCAAAAAGGTGATTGTGGGGATCGACATGGAGGTCGGCGAAGTCATGCTGACATATCTTCTTAATAAAGAGAAAAACGAGAACATCGACCTGATCATTGCTCATCATCCTGAAGGTTATGCTCTCGCCCAGCTTTTCGACGTAATGAAACTGCAGTCCGACCTGTTAGCTCAGTTCGGTGTTAATATCAGTGTTGCTGAACAGCTAATGGAACAAAGGATTGGAGAGATTGAAAGGAGGCTTCTGCCGGTCAATCACTCTCGCGCTGTCGATGCAGCCAGAGTTATGGGCATCCCCATGATGTGCATCCATACGCCTTCAGACAATTGCGTCACCAACTACTTAACCGGGACCTTCAAAAAAGAAAAACCGTTAAAGTTAAAAGATATCATGAGCCTTATCAAGAATATCCCGGAGTACAAAAGAGCTGCCAAAGCACAAGTCCCACCTAAAATCGTGAGCGGTTCAGAAAACAACAAGTGCGGAAAAATATTTGTGGACATGACAGGAGGGACTGAAGGATCCAAGGACATTTTTGAAAAATATGCTACGAGTGGGATCAGCACTCTAGTCGGCATGCATCTGAGTGAGGAGCATTTAAAAAACGCAAAAAAAGCCAATCTGAACGTCATTATCGCCGGCCATATTTCCAGTGATAATGTAGGATTGAATCTTCTGTTTGATGAGATTGAAAAAATAGAGCGGCTCGAATTTGTCGGCATTTCGGGATTCGAACGAATTAGGAGATAGAGCTGGACTCGGAGGTTTTTGGATGAGGGGCTTTCCAGATAAAGATCACTCCAATCACAAAAAACATGACAGCGGCCGACAAGAACATATGGCGGTACCCTCTCATATCTGAAATCCAGCCAAAAAAGGCCGATCCAAATCCCATCCCCACGTCAAAAAACGTCTGGTAAAGACCGATAGCCAGCCCTTTATTTTGTCGTCCAAAAATATCGATCGTGTAAGTACTCAATGCCGGAAAAATCAGCCCTTGACCCAATCCTCCAATAAACCCTGTGAGGACAAATACCCAGAAAGACTGAACCTGAGAAATCAGAACCAGATTCAAGCTGATTAAACATACAGAAGGAAGCAGTATCTGTTTCCGTCCGTATTTATCTGAAAGGCCTCCCATCAAAAGACGAGTCAAAATGGCTGCCGCAGAAAAGGCCACAAAAAACAGACCGATCCGATCAAAGGAAATGGATTTTCCAAACAAGGCAATAAAATACACAACCGATCCCCTTACAGCGCCATGAGCCATCGGAAGAGAGGCCACTAAAACAAGCGCTATAACAGAAATATTTAACTTAAACTTTGAGGAAGGGATTAAAGATCCATTATTAAGCTTAATGGTCTCCTTTGTCATTAGCATGCAGAGGAAGGAGATCAAAAGGAAGAAGAGGCTGACGTTAAATATTCCTCCAAAACCAAATCTTTTGACAATTTCTTCTCCTATCAAAGGCCCCAGGGCTACAGAAACAAGCCCGGCAACTCCAATGATCCCCATGGATTTAGCGAGTCTGTTCACCGGAGCTAAATCAGAGCAAATCGTCATGGTGGCCATTATGCTGATCCCCCATCCGAGCCCGGTCAATGCCCTTAAAACCAGGGGAAGAGCACCTGCATCCTGGATGAAGTGGAAAAAAGGCATAATAAGGATTAGAGAAGCAATTCCTGCCAGAGATATTTTTTTTCTTCCCTTAACATCGATCAGCCGGCCAAATAGAGGGCGAATGAGTATCGCCGTAAGACTGTGAATTCCCATTATCCACCCGATACGGCTTTTTGAGGCTCCAAACTGTTCAAAGAACAGCGGAAAGATAAATAAAAGAGTAATGCTCATAAACAGGGAAAAAAATCCAATGAGGGCAATGATAAAAGTCCGATTCCAGATTTTTTTTTCTACTTTCATTGTGTCTGCACAATTTCTCAAGCCCCCCGTTTGAATTCAATAGTCTAATAAATCTACCTTCTTCCGTAAAGACATTTTTGCCTATGTGGAGAAGAGGAAGTGCTGGCTGTTTTTGATTGGGAAAATAAGCAAAAGGGATAATGAAGGAGGGATATTGTTCTTGCCCAGCCAGCATAGCAAGATATTGATGTTATTATAACAGAATTTGAAAAAAGGTCAACATTAAAGACTGTTGCTCACTTTATATACGAGTGATATAATTCTGCCAAACAACAGGCAAAATGTACGCGATAGGAGTGGATTCAGGAACTCAGGGAACAAAAACCCTCATCATTAACTTCTCAGGGAAAGTTTTAGGAAAAGGCTATGCACCACATGTATCCATAAAAGGACTGAAACCCGGAGAAAGCGAACAGGCACCTCATGTCTGGCTTGATGCATTGGAAAAAGCATTGGCGGAGGCTTTAAATGATGCCAAAATCGATGCCAAGAAAATCGTCTGTTTGGGAATCTCTGGCCAACAGCATGGATTCGTTCCTTTAGACAAAAAAGGGTATCCCATCCGTCCCGCAAAACTTTGGAACGATACATCTTCGGTTAAGGAGACTGAATGTCTTTTGGATGCATTGGGTGGTCAAAAACAGTTCATCGCAAAACTCGGGATCAACTTGGCAGTCGGCTACACAGCATCAAAAATTCTATGGTTGAAGAAACATGAACCGGAGAATTATGAAAGACTGTCTACTGTTCTCCTTCCTCATAATTATCTCAACTATGCCCTGACCGGGGAAAAGCATATGGAATTCGGGGATGCGTCCGGAACTGGACTTATGGACATTCGGAAGCTCCGATGGCACCATGAGGCGGTTTCTGCCATCGATCCGGATTTAAAAAAATATCTTCCTCCATTGTTCCATCCGTCAGAACCCACAGGAAAGATGAAAAAAATATTCGCTTCTTGTTTTGGGTTTGGCAGATTATTGGTTTCCAGCGGAGGGGGAGACAATATGATGGGAGCCATTGGAACGGGAAATGTTATTCCCGGAGTCGTCACTCTGAGTTTGGGAACATCAGGAACCATTTATTCTTTTTCCGATACACCGGTCATCGATCCCAAGGGTGAGATTGCCGCATTTTGCAGCAGCTCTGGTGGATGGCTGCCACTCTTGTGTACCATGAATGTCACAAACACTTCAGAACATATCAAAACGCTTTTCAAGCTGACAAACCAAGAACTGGAAGCTCTCGCTTCTTCGGCACCAGCAGGAACAGAAGGTCTTCTCTTTCTTCCATTCCTCGATGGAGAACGAGTCCCGGCCCTCCCCTCCGCCAAAGGTGTTTTTTTTGGGCTAGACAAAGACACGTTTAAGTCTTCATATATGGCAAGATCGGTTCTAGAAGGAACCATTCTCAATCTGGGTTATGGTTTTTCCCGAATGAAATCTCTCGGCATAAATCCTAAGGAAATCAGGGCCACCGGAGGAGGAGCCGGAAGCCGACTCTGGCTTCAAATCGTTGCCAATATAATGCAAATACCGGTGGCAACACTCAAGGAGAAGGAGGCGGCGGCATTAGGTGCTGCGGTTCAATCTATTTGGAGTTACTTTATAAACACTCGAGGAGAGCCTGTTTCCATCAAAGATTTGACTGACTCAATGGTTAAAAAAGAACAGGAAATCATCGAGCCCGAACCGAAAACTTTCTCTCACTACGAACATCTTCAGGAAAGATTCAACTCCCTCTGGCGCACCCTCTCCCCCGAATTTCAATCAAAGACATTAAAATGACTCCCGAAGAAATCTAAGAATCCTTGTTATTGGTTCTCTTCCATTTTGTGTTGGTAAATACACGGAATGGTTGAGCGAATATTGAAGATTTAGCCTTCTCGAGCCGAAATCGAGGGAAACCGGCCCTGCCGGTCGGTCACGAATGTTTGAGCACGGGATTTATGAGGGATATTGGTACGCGTCTTCTTGATAATCTCTATGTAATGA
>SDBU01003789.1_pt1 | contig 19038 bp, 15 predicted proteins | sample 2277071 | NCBI WGS metagenome assembly SDBU01 (sample SAMN10397929, study PRJNA504765) | marine sediment metagenome | isolation source: marine sediment core GS08_GC12, 126 cmbsf | place: Arctic Ocean: Gakkel Ridge, Loki's castle | collected 2008 | reverse complement strand
ACCCATGAGCGATTCGGGTGTCTCGTCTGCTTCGTGCATGGCGGCGCCGTCTGCGATGATGTACGTGGCTGGCTTCTGCACCTGCGTTTCCGGCCCCTCCGGATTCATCAACAGGTAGGTCATCAAGATCGCCCGCAGGTTGCTCTGCGGTCTCTCCCCCGTGAGCTGCTGGACCCAGGCCCGGAACCGGGCCAGCTCCGGGCCCCAACGGTACAGCGTGTAGCTTCGGGGGTTGCAGGCGAATCCGCCCGCGTCCAGACCGGCCCGTGAGTCCCCGAAGGTGGTCAGCCACCCGAACGGCGTGATGTTGAAATGGAACACCCAGCGGAAGTACCTCTCCATGAACTCCTTCGCATAGTAATCCTCCTGGCCGGTGAAGCTCAGGATGTCCGCGAAGTGCACCTTGGCCGAGTTCTCGCCGGTCCAGAACATGCGCCCGTGGGAATAGTTGCTGCCCGGCTCGAACAGGCCGTGTGCCGTGATATAGGGCACCGTCGACCTCGCCCAATTGGGCGTATCGGGTCCCGGCCCGGCATACAGCGATTCCCTGGTCCTTCGCTGCGCCCACTGGAAACGGGGATGATCGCCGGAGGGGTGCTTGAAGAGGTACCAGGTCCCCACGGCCCCGAAAGAGCAGGGATACCATGCCTCGGGATTGCTGTAGTACCAGTCAGCAACGCTTTCGAGCTTCTTCTCGACGGCGGTCCGGTCCGACGCGCTCACGTCGCGGTAGATGATGTCGTAGGCGACCACGGAATGCAGAAAGGCGGAGGTGGGCGGCACATACCTCGTCCAGCCGGAGCGGCTCTGGCCCACGTCATCCCACTTGTCGAGCGCGCCGAGTATCTTCTTGCGATATACGTCCCGGTTGCCGGGATCCAGGATGTATAAGAGCCCGCAGACGCTGGTGATTCTCTGCAGGGCCAGGGCTCTGCGCTCCGTGCTCTGGGATGTCCATCCGTCCAGGTTGCAGCTGGGAATAGCCTGAAGCGCGGCCTCCTTCATTTCCTTCCAGGGGGAGCGCGCGGCACGCGCCTGAAGGTCCGCATACTGGTCCTGCGTCACGAGGAGAAACGGATGGCTCATATCTCCGCTCCCGGCTGAAGGGGAAGCAGTTTCATCGGACTGCATGACAGCGGCGTCGTTGCCCTCGGCGGCACGGGCCGAACGGCACGCGCAACCCCAGGCCGCAAGCAGACCGGCCAACAGCATGGTCGTCACTTTCATCTCGTTTCCTCCGGAGGACGTTGCAGGGCGCAGTCCCGAGTGAGGGTCCCCCACTTGAATCGATCTTTCCCATATGCAGGACACCGGCCTGCCGGACGACTGGGAGGACTAGAGTCTCTCAGCCGCCCAGCGCACCTCATCCATGTGCCGCAGGGGGAACTCGCTGCCCATCACAAGCCGGTCGCCCAGGCCGGCCGCCAGCGCCGCATCCATGTTGCGGTGCAGGTCGGTCAGGCGCGAGACCTCCACCCGCACGTCGCCCCGGCTGCGCAGGATGTCGGCGACCGGCGACAGCGAACCCCATCCCACGCCCTGCAGCACGTAGGCGTTGGGCGGCGCCGTCTCCAGGAAGGCGGCCAGGTCCTCCCGGGTCACCGGCCGGTAGGCCATGGCCGTGTGACGGAATCGATGATCGCCGAACGCGCAGTTGACCCAGATCGCGCGCGATGCCTGTGCACACGCCGCGAACAGGGCCATGGGCGCCTCATCGCACAGGGACCAGTTGTGCAGGTAGGGAGATGCGAGGATGCCTGCCGCCGCGTCAGGCACCGCGTCGAGCACGGCCGGCCAGTTGGTCGCGCAAGGGTTGACCACCGCGAGCGGGGCAATCCGGTCCGACCCATCGCAGGACTCGACGAAGCCACGGTTGGCCGCCTCCAGGTCGAGCCGGAAGACGCTCCCGAGGTCGGCGGCGTAAGCCATACGGACTCCGTGGCCCTCGAGGGCGGCCTGCAGTTGCGCCGGCCCCGGGCACGGCGACGGGAAGAACGGCCAGTCCCCGCAGAAGCAGAAGTGGTCAACGTCGGGTTCGGTCACGGTGGCCGGATGGAGCGCAGGTTCTGCAGGCTGTGTCGATGCGCAGTCCAAGCCGAACACGCGCGCAGCGTTCCCTCCCAGGATCTGCTCCCTGTCATCGTCGCTGACGTCGGCCAGCATGACCTTGGCGAGCTGCGAAGGAAGGCTGCGACCGGGCATGTCCGTTCCGAACAGGACACGGTCGGCCCCCAGGTCGGCCACCAGTGTCTCGACCATGCCGCGCGAGGGGTAGGAGCCGCAGACGTCCACGTGCGCGTTCGGCAGGCCGCACAGCACGCCGACGGTCAGGCACCAGTTGCCTCCCGCGTGGGCGGCCACCAGGCGGGTGTCCGGGCTCGCGGCTGCCAGTTCGGCGAACTCGGAGATGTTCACCTCCCCGATCTCGTTGCCGCCGGTATGGTTGAAAGTGTGGATCAGCACGGCCAGGCCGGTCGCTCCCGCGTGCGCCACGACCTCGTGCGTCCGGTCCAGGCCGCGCTCCTCGTCATGGAGGGCCACCCAGAGCTTGATGCCGATGGCGCCGAGATCCAGGCACCGATCGAGTTCCTCGCGCCAGTCGTCGTGCTGGGGGTTCAGGTAGGCAAGCCATCGCGCGAAGTCCCCGGCCACTGAGACGAAGGCGGCGCAGGCGTCGTTGCTGGCGCGCACGACGTCCGGCTCGGGGTAACGCTGGAAGTTGCCGACCGACGAGACGAGGACCATCCCGACCCCGCCGCGTCTGCAGTAGTCGGCCAGGGCGCGGTGTTCCTCGTCGGACATTCCGGGGCGGATGTGCACGTGGATGTCGATGACCACTACGGGCTCCTCCTCCATGGGGGTGCGCGGAGTCTAGCCCCTCGGCAGCACAACCGCAAACCCCGCATCTGAATCGATCTTTCCCATATGCGGCTCTTGTTCAGACATCTGAGCCAGCTGGCCGGACTGTATCGGTCCTTCGGGGCCTTGTCAATCCCCTGAGCGAGTGTGTTCGTGCTCTGGATCATCCCTTTCGGGCTCCTGCGAGGCCCCGAACGCTTCTGCCAGGCCAGTCTGACGGTCCTGACAGCAGACCTCCCCCCCGCGACCCGAACAGGCTTGCTACGTGGCCGTCTCGGCTCTCGCCTCTCAGCCAGGGCTTCCAGCACGCGGTCCATATCTTTCAGGTTGCAGAGCCGAACGCTCTGCTGGCGATCTCCTGACTTCACACTCCGCCCCCGGCCCCATTGGATCAGTATGCCCTGCACTCACGGTAGGCGTCCAGGGCCCAGCGGTAGTCGTCGTAGTCGACGTTGGTGGAGAGGGAGTGGTCCGAGTGGAGGATGTACGGGGCGCCGAGATCCTTCATGCCCTCGACCAGTTCCGTGACCTCCCGCCGTATCCGCTCACGGTCGCCGGACTCCAGCACGCGGACGTCCAGCCCACCCATGAAGGCCAGGCGGTCGCCGTACTCCCGAGCGTACGCCAGGGGATCGTTGCCCGCCTTCCGTTCCATCGGATCGAGACAGTCGAAGCCTGCCTCGACGATCAGAGGCAGTGCCTCCCGTATCAGGCCACAGCAGTGCAGCATGACGGGAAGCCCATAGCCATGGAGAAAGCCCACCAGCTCGCGGTAATAGGGGAAGAGGACTTCCTCAAACACTTTCGGCGAGCAGAACAGGCCCTTATGGTAGCCTAGATCCTCGCATATCCGCACGCCGTCGGGCAGGCCCGCTTCCTGGAACAAGATGCGGAAATGGGCTTTGAAGAAATCGGTGTAGACGCGGCAATAGTCGTGCATCCAATCCGGGTCAAGCAGCATGCTCTCGTAGAGACAAAGGTCCCCCATGCTCTCGCGGGCGCTTTCCCAGACGAACATGTGGCCGTAGTAGGTCCAGATCCCCTGCTCGCGCCTTGACCTCAGCGCCTCGCGCGCACCCTTGACGTCCACTCGCTCGGCGGTCGGTTCCAGCAGGTGTGGTCGGTACTTCTCTTCCCAGACCCGGCGGCTGGTCATGTCGAAATCGATATGCTCCGGCGTGCCCGATTTGTGTTTCCAGTGTTTCAAGACGGCGCCGGCGCCGCTGCGGGTCACCCGCCACTCGTCGGTTTCCTCCAGGACTTCCTTGTGACCGCGCAAGGGCGCCAGGTCGAACCACCCACCTACCCCGCAGAGGTCGTAGCCGAAAACGTCCACGGGATCACGTGGCTTGCCGTCCGCATCGGTGGGGTAGCCCTGGGCCACCCATTTGCGCAGCGTGTCGTGCCAGGGGCTGTCGGCCAGCCCTACCCGCTCGTGTGCGCTGCCGTCGAACAGACCGTTGATGACGTCTCGAGCCGTCGTCATGCTTGACTACTCTACGGCCGCGGGTAGGACTGCGCAACTGAACCCAACGCGGAACAACCGGGGCATGACTGCCGGATGCTCATGATGCAAGGATGTGAAGCGTTTACCCACTGGCACGCCTCCGGCGCAGATTTCAGCAAGAGCAACGCGGCGCACCGCACTGCCCAGGCCGCCAAGCACAACTCACCGCTTCACCTCACTACGCTTGCCCGCCCTGGAGAGAACGTCTACACCGACCGTCCTCTCGGCATTCTCCCGACCAAGAAGCGCAAGAAGGACACGAAGGAGGGCCAACTGCGCGAGGGCCCATGACGCACTGCCCTGCCGTCCTTCGTGCTCTCCGGCGTCTGCCGGCTTGTGCGCCAGGAAGGCCTCTGGTATCCTGCCCCGGGAACTCGTGCACGGAGTGCGCCTCTCGCTTGCCACGGCGGTGCCGCTATGACCTGGCGTGCGTTCCTCCTGGGAATGTTCCTTGCCGCGCTGCTGAACTGGTCCGACGTGCGCAATGGCATGCGAGGGCTGGGGAAGCTGAGCCACGGCTACTTCCCTCCGGCATGTGTCTTCGCCCTGATCATTCTTACGGTCGGCCTGAACGCGCTCATCAAGGTAGTCAGGAAGCGGGCGGCGCTCAGGCAGGCGGAGCTGATGCTGATCTGGTGCATGGTACTCGTGGCGGCCACCGTGCCGAGTACGGGCCTCCAGAGGTTCTGGCTCCCCATGCTGGCGGCGCCGGCCTACCTTGCCCAGAGGTCCGACGCAGTCTGGCGCGAGACAGCGCTGGAGGCGGTCCCCGATGCGCTGGTACTGACCAAGAACCCGAAGTCTGTCGCCGCCAGGCAGTTCTACGAGGGAGGACGCCCCGAGGCGCGCCTGCCCTGGGGGCAGTGGCTGACGCCCATCGTCCGGTGGGGCCTGTTCTTCGCCGTTTTCTACGGCGCCGTGCTCTTCATGTGCGCGATACTGCGCAAGCAGTGGGTGGACAAGGAGCGGCTTCAGTTCCCGCTGGCGCGGGTGCCGCTTGAGTTCACAGAGGGCAGCGCGCGTGACAGCATGCTGCCCCCGGTCTTCCGCAACCGGGCATTCGTGATTGGATTCTCCGGTGCGCTGGCCTTTCGAGCCCTGCGTGCTGTGCCGCTGCTCTTCGGCGCCGCGTCGCCGTGGCAGCTCAGCATACCCCTCAGGGACATCTTCCAGGGCACGCCAATAGAGCAGTTGGGACTGCCGAACTTCAGCCTCTATTGGTCCTACATCGGCTTTGCATACCTGGTGCCCGTGGACGTGTCCCTGAGCATCTGGTTCTTCTACCTTTTCGTGCGGTGTGAGGTGTTGGCGGCCAACTGGGTTGGCTCGGCCCTCGGTACAGGCGGTCGCTGGAGTCCGCTGATCGTGTGGCAGCAGCCGGGGGCCTACCTGGCCTTCACAGTCGGGGCCCTGTTCATGTGCCGACAGCACCTGCGTGACGTTGTCAGGAGGGCATTCGGCCGCGGGCGTAGCGTGGACGACTCCGAAGAGCCCGTGGCCTTCGGCGTGGCCCATTGGGGATTCCTCGTGTGCGCACTGCTGTCCGTGGCCTGGCTCGTCGGGCACGGGATGCGAGTGACGACCGGAGTCGCGTGGATCGGGCTGCTGCTGTCCGTCCAGCTGGTGCACGCGCGATTGGTGTGCCAGAGCGGTGTGCCGCAGGCGCCCCTGGGCTGGGACACTGCGAACCTTCTGTACGGCATGAGCGGGGGCCGCATCTTCGGCGCGCCCGGGGCTGTCATTGCCCACATGCATCGCAGGATGCTCTACAGCATCTCCCGCGGCCCGGCCATGATGCACTGCATGAGGATCAGCGACGTATTCAAGAAGCGCCGCCGCCTGCTTGCCCCCATCATTGGGCTTGTTCTGGTGGTTTCGGTGCTTGTGTCCTCCTGGACGTTCCTCCACGAGGCGTACGGCCGCGGCGTCCTGAACTTCAACATAGAATGGGGGGCCATCGGCAACCCACGGGCGGCCTTCCATCTGGCCCACCAGAAGATCCAGGGAACGACCGCCTCCGGGGGCTTTGGCTGGTTCCCATTCGGCCTGGGGATCGTGACCACTTCCCTGGTGATGGTCATGCGCACACGCTTCTTCTGGTGGCCGCTGCACCCGATCGGGCTGATGGCCAGCTCCGGATGGTTCCCGGACCGAATGTGGCTGCCCTTCCTGCTCGGTTGGCTGATCAAGGTCTGCGTGTCAAAGTACGCCGGCGGACGAGCCCTTCGGCAAGGGCGCTACTTCTTCATCGGACTGATACTGGCCGAGGGGTTCATGTACGGCGTTTCGACAGTGGTCAGGTCTGCCAGCGCGGGCGTGGTCCCGTTCTTCTGACGCGACGCTTCGCTCTGCTCGCGACGTGTCTCCGCCCGGCCGCCAGGACCTTTGCTGCGGCCACACGCGGGGGCCGCCATGCGAGCCTCGTTGGTCGCGCCACTCCTGGCTGGACCTCACCATGCTTGCTCGCCGTGGCGAGAACGTCTACGCGGATCCGACGCTTCTGGACGTGGCCGGGGGCGGCAGGGCGGTGCTTGTGCCGTCGGTGGGCGCGTGCTATGATGGACTGGACGGAGCGCCGGGCGCGGGGGCTACTCCGAGAGAGAGCCTGTGCCCGTCGGGTATTCGGACGAGGGAGGGCACATGAGAGCGACGCTGATCCTGGCGGCACTGTTGTGGGTCGGCTTGACGGGCGATGCGCGGGCCGCGGAAGCAGCGGCGCCGGATGCGCCGGCGGGCGCAATCCAGCAAGTGACGGACGCAACGACGGGCGCCACGCCCGGAGGCGCATACGAGGCAACCGAGGATCCCATCTGGGTCGGCATGGCCGCGTACGACTTCTCGCTGCTGCGCTTCGAGCACGTCGACGTTGATGACCCGGCCAAGGCGCAGCAAGCCGAACGCGTCACGCTCTCGTCCTTCCGGGGCAAGAGCCCCGTGCTTCTCCTTCTGTCGTCCTATACGTGACCGCCCACCGTCGGGTCCCTGGCGGGGCTCGATAAGCTGTACGTGGCGTACAGCGACGACGTGGAGTTCTTCTTCATCTACGTTAGCGAGGCGCATCCCGAGCAGCTCGGGCAGCGGGGTTTCAAGGCAAAGACCGTCGAGGAGCGCGTGCAGTTCGCCTGCAAGACGCGCGACACCAACGCAACGGTAGAGGGCTTTGCAGTGCCCGTGCTCGTGGACGAGCCGGACCTGCGAATGCAGCTCGCCTACGTGGGCTACCCCGCGCGGACCGTGCTGGTTGGGCGGGAGGGCCGCGTGGTCTGGGCCAGTGCGGCGGGGCCGAGGGGCATCATGCGTCCGGTGAGGAACGGCCAGGCCGAGGCGGCGCTCAAGGTGGAGCTGGCCAAGGCCCCCCCGACTGAGGCGGCGTTGCTCGCCGTGGCCCGGGAGCAGACCGCCTGGGACACGTCCTTCTACCGCGCGCCCGAGGGCGCAGCGGAGCCTGTCGCCCTCATCAACTGCGGTGCGAGCGCCGACTACACCGACAAGTCCGGTCGCGTCTGGCGCAAGGACCAGCCGTACCGCCCCGGCGCTGCGGGGCGCGTCGGCGGCACCGCTATCGTCAGCCAGCCGCACTGGGTGGTCGGTACCCGGGACTGGCCGATCTACGCGGTCGCTGTCGAGGGTATGGACGGTTACATCGTGCCTGTGCCTGACGGCAGGTACGTCGTGCGGCTGCACTTCGCCGAGATCAACAAGGCGGGGCAGCAGCGGCGGCGCGGGCCGACGTCACCCGGACAGCCCCGGACGTTCGACGTGGCCCTGGAAGGTCGGACAGTCTTGGAGGGCTTCAACACGCTGGGCGTCACCGCAGGACGGAAGTACGCCGCTGTAGCAAAGGATCTCCTTGTGAGCGTAGGCGACGGCGAACTGACGGTCGAATTCAGACCGAGAGCCAGTGCAGCGCCGCCCGCAATCAACGCCATCGAAGTCTGGCGCGCGGCCGCACAGTGACTCCCGCCGTGGCCACGCACGCCCCGGAGCGGTACCCCTGCCGGACGATCTGGGGGTCCTCAGCCAGCCACACCTCACCCATGCCGCCGCGCGCGTGAAGGTGCTTCGTCACATATGGGCCGGCCAGAACGTCCGGCGTGCAGTTCCCCGCCGGTGGCCGCGTCCCAGACCTTGACGGTTCCATCTTCGCCAGCGGAGATGAGCGCCTTGCCGTCAGCATCGAAGCCTACAGCCAACACCGGGGCATCGTGTCCGGTGAGGATCTGTGCCTCTTGGCCTGAGGCCACATCCCAGAGCCTGACGGTCGTGTCGGCACTGCCTGAGGCGAGTGTCGTGCCGTCGGGGCTGAAGGCGACGGAGTTCACGGTGCCAGTGTGCCCCGTAAGCGACCCATTGCACGGCCAATGTCGCGCATGCCGGTCGTGCTGACCCCGCCGGGATGGTGAAGGGAACCATGTTCTCGGGCGAATTAAGCAGGCTGGGATCTGCGTAGCTGTTCTCGCCACGGCGAGCAAGCATGGTGAGGTCCAGCGATGGTCCTGCCCAGATGGCCCCGCCAAGGGCGGTGCACGCCTCACTCCGCCTCCTGTCCGCGGTAGGCCATCGGGGACAGGCCGCGGCTTACCAAGCTGCAGGTGCTGCGGGAATCACGCGGTGGATAACAAGGCCGCGTCCTATTCCCTCAGTCCATTTCCAGAACGACCTTAAAAGCCGTCTTCTTCTTCAGCAGGTCGAAGGCCTCCGTCACCGCCGATAGCGGCATCCGGTGCGAGTAAAACTCGGGTAGCTTCACCAGCCCCAGCCGCACCGCGTCCAAGAGATACTCATGCGCGCTCACCTCGCGTGGACCCATCATCATCAGACGGCCTGGCTCCACGTTCTCCTTCACCTCTTCCCGAGTGTGGTACATCGCGTAGGGGACGATCTTTCCCTCGGGGGTCAAACAAGCCACCGACCGCTTCACCAGTTCCACGTTCCCGCTGGTGTCCAGGACGAAGTCAAGCCCCTTGCCTTCGGTGATATCGCCTACACTTTCGACCATGTCCTCGCTCTTCACGTTAACGGTGAAGTCCGCTCCGATCTTGCGGATATAAGCCAGGGGGTCTTCACGCCGGCCCACCACGATCACCGGGTCCGCCCCCATCACCTTCGCGAACCGGCACATCCCCAGCGCTACCGATCCCGAACCCAAGATGGCCATACGCGTTCCGATCGTCACCTTCATGTTCGCGATGATGCTGGCGGTCTCCTTCAGCATCACCAGCATGGTGGCATCCGCTGCCGACATCGGCGTACCCGCCGGGATCTTCTGCTGGAACTGACAGTAGCCGTGAGGTTGCGCATCGGGCCGGTCCTCCAGCAGCGCCTGCGTGTCCGTCACCAATCCGTACTCCGCGAAGCCACCCCAGGCGGAGTAGTATTCCCCGATGCGCTCCTCCTGGTAGACGGCCGTCGGTCTCAGAAAAAGATCGCCTTCCCTGATATTGCGCACCTTGGCGCCAAACTTGACCGCTCTGCCCACACTCTCATGACCCAAGACCGCGGGGTAGTTCATCTTCCAAGGCAGGGCGCTCTTCATGATCTTCTGGTCGGTTCCGCTGCACGTCGCGCAGGCAAGTATGCGGCACAGACACTGATACTCACCCACCTCGGGCATGCCGATCTCGCGGAGTTCCACGTGACCCTGACCGTCCGTGATCGCCGCCTTCATCCTCGCGACCTCCTCCCGTTGCCCGGCCTACTTGGACTTCTGCCCCTTGCCGCTCTTGGCCTTGGTCTCCTTCTGGTCCCTCTGGATAATCGGCATGGCCACCTCCCGGCCCTTCCACTCAACCAGCTCGTCGGCGTTCTCCTTAATCTTGATGATGGCATCGGCCACGTCGTCCATGTTGTCTTTGTCGCCCAAGAGGCCGTACACGCCGTGGAACCCCACTGCCTCCTCCTCGAAAGCCTTCTCTGCCACCGGAAGATACATCTTGCGGAAGTCCATTCCTGGCACCTGGAAGTTCGGCGACCGGTACGCCGGGAACTGGTCCCCCGGCGAGGAGAACATCGGGATCGACTCCGCCTTCATGGCGTCGACGAACTTTCGCTTCGGGACATCTTTGAAGTACTTCGCGTCGTACTTGAAGAAGAACGAGTAGTAGTTCTGTTCCGGCTCGTGCTTCACGTTCTTGATTCCTTCGATCTCCGACAGCCTCTTGCGCAGGTAGTCGGCGTTCTCTTGCCTCGTCTTCTTTTGCTCTTCCTGACGTGCAAGCTGGCACAGGAGTATAGCCGCCTGGAACTCCGTCATCCGGTAGTTCCATCCGTTGACCGTCCGGTTCTTCCCCGCCAGGATCTTTGTGATCTGCGGACCCGCCAGTCCCCCGATGCCGTACACGTGCTCCGGAAGGTCCTTGTCATCGCACATCACCAGTCCGCCTTCCCCGGCCGTCATCAGCTTTAGGATGTCGAAACTGAAGCACCCGAAGTGGCCCCACGTCCCCACGTACCTGCCCTTGTACTTGGACGCATGTGCCTGTGCACAGTCCTCCACCACCACCAGGTGGTGCTTCTGGGCGATCTTCATGATCTTGTCCATCTCGCAGCAGTACCCCCCGATGTGCACCGGGATGATAGCCTTCGTCCTTGGTGTGACCGCCGCCTCCACCGCCTTCGGATCCAGGCAGTAGTTTTCCGGACTCACGTCCACGATGACGGGCGTGGCACCCACAATTGCCGGGGCCAGGTTCGTCGCCACCCACGTGCTGGCAGGAGTGATTACTTCGTCCCCGTGACCGATGCCTGCGTTCCGCAGCGAAAGCTCCATGGCCGTGCAGCAACTGGAGCAGGGAATGACGTAGTCTTTCCCGGGGAAATGTCTTCCCCAGGCTTCCCTGAACGCATCCACCTGGCTTGGCTGCCCCGTGCCGAACACCACCACGCGTCCCATCTTGCCTTCTTCCAGGATGTGCGTCATCGCCGCGATCTCTTCGTCTCCGATGACCGGCCAGCGTGGGAAAGGTTTCCTTTTGATCGGGGTTCCGCCCGCGATTGCCAGCTTCGCCATGACTTGCTCCCTCCTTTGACTACTCTCGAAAGGGCCTGTGCCTCTTCACGATATTGATCGCCGCCTCCGCCAGCATGTCACCCGCTTCGGGCGCCAGCGAGCTGGAGCCTGCGAACGTCGTCTCATACCCGCCGCGCTCGAACGCCTCACGCGTGGGAACATACCCCACCATTCCATTGGCATAGCCCACAACTGCGGCCTGCGTGGGCCAGGCCGATTCGATTATCTGCAGTCCGTACTCCACGAAAAGCTCCGCCGGCACCCCCACCATCGCCAGCTCGTCCAGGAACAGGCCTTGGACCTCCGCTCGCTTCGCCTCACGCTGGCGCATCTTCACCAGCAGTCCAGGCACGGCGCGTTCATACAGTTCGTCCGGGCCATACCTCTGGGTCCCGCGGCGCGTTCCCTTGATGTCTTCCTCCGTAACGGTCCGGAACGGAAGCTCCAATGTCTCGCTGGCGACATGCAACGACGTACCCCCCCGCCACTCCATACCCCCTATGAGTTGGCTCGCATGGTCAGCCAGTGCGCCGCCGAGCTTTTCCTTGCTTAAGCGGCCGCGTGTATCCGGGGATCCATTGTTGACGTTGCCGCAACACCCGTTGAGGTACAGCGTCACCGGACAGCCGCGCTCCCTCATGATGTCCGCCAGCACGCCCGGATGGCACGCCGAAATCGCCGTCCTGTCGGAACCATGGCCCGCAAGATGGCAGGTGAAATGAACCACACTTCCCAGGAGATTTCCAGCATGCCCGCGCGCGGCCAATACGCTGATCGCCGGGTCGATCGGTCCCTCGACGCACAGCGCGTTCGGGTTCGCGAAACTCCCCTGGGACACCACGGTTCCGTCCCGCATTACCACCCGGCGATTACATGACAAGGTGAAGTCGAACCCCCGAGCGAAACCCACCTGGGCCTCTGCCCGGTTGTCAAGAGCTTGACCGAACGCCGTCACAATGCGCTGAACCATCGTCTCTATGTAGTTGTCGTCGCGCTGGACCGCTCCCACCCTCGCCACTGCGGGCCCGGCATGGTTGTGCGCCGCCGTCACCATGATGGTTCGCCCGGGGAACCCGTATCGCTCTTGGATGCGCTGTCGGATGTCGTTGACCTGCGTCCATCGCACCGAAAGCGTGTCGAGCTGAATGATCGCCAAGGCCCCCGAATCCGACTCGAACACCGCCACCCGTGCGAAAAGGGGATCCAGCACTCTCGAGCTGACAACGTCAACGAGATACCCGATAATGTGCGTTCCCACAGGAGGGGTGATGTCAATCTCGGCGAATCCCGCCTTCAACACTGTCCGGCCACTCTGTCTTCGAGCTTTTTCGGTCCGAGACTCACAGTTTAACGATCTCATACCCGTCCGCCCTCGCCCTGCCCTTGTCGATCCGCAGCAACCTTGCACCTATCCCCCAGGCACGTCCCTTGTTGGTGCACAGGGCGAAGACCGCTTCATGCTCTCCCTTTGCCGCAGTGAACTCGTACGAGGCCTCGTCTTTGCCGATGGGGTTGGTGCCCTCCGGGTCAGCGAAGACCTCCCTGGCATTGATGAACACCTTCACCGGTCCGTCGTAGCCGAACAGTAGTCGCATTGTCATCCTCTGCCGGCATATGAATCGGAACCTGAAATAGTGAAGCTCGTCCTTGCCCGGTGTTCTCGTGTCCTTCTCCGGCGGCCAGCAGCAGGTACCGCTGAACACAGCAGGTCGCATGGCGACGTTCTCGGACAGGGGTCCTACCTCGGCGAGTTGGCCCGGCCAGGGAAGCGGGACACTGACCTCGATGTCCGGGAAGAAACTCGCATTCTCGTTGTCAATGGGTATGGGGATGGGCCCAAAGGCCGGAAGAGCCCGGTCCGCTTCATCGACGATGTTGCAGTAGGGGTTGACACCGAAACCGTAGCACAGCATCTTGTCCCGCTGAACCTGATAGTCTGGAAGGGTGGTCCTCAGCACGACCTTACTCCTGGTCAGCTCGACGCGGTAGATGGAAAGGATGTCCCTGCCGTTCTCGACAAGCGTGAACCCGTTTGGACGCCCCTCCGACCGCAGGGAGCCCACCACGTTGGAGAACTTCACCACCAGGTCGATGGTTTCGGAGGATTTTCCGTCTGAAGGCATGACCTCCAGGGATGCCAGCTCTATCGGAGGCCGGGGTCTCGACCGACCCATAACAAGCCGGGCCATCGCCCCGGCAAAACGCTTTCCCAGTCGGACGTGATCGCGGCCGCCGAGGTGTATCTGGTCATCGAGTTCGAGATCGATCGCCGGAACAACCAGAAGGCGTCTGATTCTGGATGGCAAGAGGCGCTGCTGCTCCTGAATCGAGTTCCAGTCCGCCGACTCCTGGTCCGACAGCGCTATCGTGAACCTCCCTATCTGACCAATCACCACTGGAAGCCTTGCGTCGTGAAAGTCGCGACGGACAGCCTTCCCGAACTCCACCATCCTCAGCGTGTAGAGCGGCACGGCGTCGTGTTCGAAAGCGTCGGAGCATCCCTGGTGCCAGACCAGACCCGCCACTCTCCCCCCGTTCTCGCGCAGACGTTCCAGCATGGCCCCATAAAGACTCCTGGATCCCTCCTTCTTGTCCTTCGGGTCCCACTGGGTCATGCTGGTTGCCCCATGCGCGGAGGCAATCAGACCTTGAGGGACCCCGGTCAATCTCAGCATCTCCTGGCCGAAGGAGACCCCTAACCCGGCACCTTTCAACGGATTCGTCGACCAGACAGCCCCTATGATGTGGTGCACTTCGGCCTTGGCCTTGTGAAGCTCGTGCAGAGGATCCTTTGCCACGTCCCATCGGCCGTCCATGCGGAAGACTCGGACCATGTCGTTGGGCGGCAAAGCGTGGCGCAGGTCGCCGATTCCCTCCATGTTCGACTGGCCGGCGAGCATCCAGACGTCGCCGACAAGGACGTTCGTGACTTTCGTCTTCTCAAGCACTGCTTCGCCTGCGCGGACGAGGGACAGACGGAACTCATAGGGCCCGCCAAGAGGAACGCCCTTGACCAGACAGGAGAAAGAGCCCCGTCGGGCCGTTCCCGCCTTGATCCTGGCCATTCCCTTCAGAGGCCTGCCTTTGGAGCGAACCGCCACCATAACGGCACCCGTGCCGCTGCACGACCCGGAAAAACGAACATCGGCCCTGGTCCTGGTGGTTCTCTGGATCACCATATTGTTGAAGAGCCCGATCCCAATCCGCATTGCGTCCTTCTCGTCTAAAAGGTCGGCGTCGTCGAAAATCCCCGGACGAGGGCGACTGCCGTTCGGCCGTCTTCCGGGCAAAACCTTGGGCTGCCCGAGCAGCCGAAACCGGACAGTATCCGGGGGGAACGCCTTGTCAAGAGCGAACGTCCGCAAGACGCCGGCCTGCTCCCCGAACCCACAGTGGTCCACACTGGCGAACCAAGCCGTCGGACCTCTACAACTCGACGAGCTTCATGTACTTGCTGGACAGCTTCTGCGCGCCGCCCTTGCGCACGCGGATCCCATTCTCCCACCGTAGACCGAAGTCCTTGTCGTAGAAGAACGTGTCCACCTGGAACGTCATGTTCTCCTGGAGATCATAGGTTGAGCTCGACTCCATCCACGGCCGCTCCACCTCCATCATCCCGAGCCCGTGACACGGTCCGTAGAGCATGTACCTGGCAAAACCACGCTGCTTAACGAACTCCTCGTATTCACGCACCACATCGGCGGCAGGCTTTCCGGCCCGGATGAGGTCGATGGTCTTGAGATGTGCTTCCAGACCGAACGCCCACAGGAGCTTCTTCTTCGCCGGGAGCTTGCCGATGACGAACGGGATCCCCACGCTGGAGGAATAACCCCCGACGCGCGTGCCGATGTTGAGCTGGATCATCGTGTTCTTCTTGATCCTGTTGTGCGTGGGGCGGGAAATTGCATTGCACGTCTTCGGGCCACAGAAGCAGTAGAGAACATGCCCCTCGTATTCGCCGCCGTGAGTGTAAATCTCGCGCTGAGCAATGCCGATCACCTGGAGTTCAGTCATACCGGGGCGGATCTCGCCCAGGACTGCGTCGATCGCCTTTTCACTAATCTTGAAGGCCTTGCGCATCAGCGCGATCTCGTTCGCGCTCTTGATGATGCGCATGTTGGCGAGGGTATCGTCGGCCTTGACGAGCTTCACCCCCTTCAGTTCTCTCTGCAGGCGCTTGTAGACGGGCACCGGGAGGATCGAGTAGCCAACCAGTCCGAGTTTCTTGAGCCTGCGGCCACCCATGGCTCGCTTGACGACGTCAGGGAAGGTCGCCACCTTAATGGTCGGGTAGTCGGGCTCGGCCGATTCCCGGTATTCGGTCATCTTTTCGATGCGGCGGATCTTGCTGCGCAGTCTTGCGTAAGTCTCGCTTTCCGGACCGATGATGAGGACGGGCTGACCCTTGGCCGGGACGAAAACTCCGCCCGCCTCGAACGTGGGCCAGTAGTCCGAAAGATACCGCACGTTGGCGAAATCGGCCTCGTTGGAGTGGACCAACGCTGCGTCCAAACCCGCCGCACTAATGTTGGCCTGGAACTTGCGGATGCGCTCCTTGTACTCCCTGTCGGGGATTGCTAACATTACTCCTCCTCTCTGATCATATCGCGTGCCTGCCTGAACTGCGCCCCTTTCAGAAGCCATTGTAGGGCAGGCGATCATCATGGGCAAGAGTTTCTGCTCCCAGCTCTGTCCCCAGCCCTTCGATAGGAAGGCTGACAGCTCAGCGCGATGGCAACGCAAGTCGTTCGGCCCGGCAAGGTCAGGGATGATTGTGCAGAGCCTTGCAGGGACGTGGAGCCTTTCTGCGGCCGTAGCTGTTAGTGTCGGGCCGTCTCAGGTAGAATGGGTTCCACGATGGGCGTGTTGAACGAACGCTGCCAGGAGTGAGGCCTGCCTGGCGGCCCGACTTGTGCCACAGTGCTCGGAACGTGTGCCGCGCTGAGGTCGAGGCCGAGCCCGGTGGCCGGCCATTAGAGTCAGGTGGGAGGAATTGACCTCCCATCCGCACATACCGGGAGAGGGAGCCCATGAAGGCGCTGATCATCTATGGGGGCTGGGAAGGCCATGAGCCCGAGCAGGTGTCCGAGGTCCTTGCCGACGCGCTCAAGCGGGACGGCCTCGACGTCGTGAGAGCCGACACCCTTGATGCTCTGGTGGATCCGGGCACGATGGCGGACCTGGATCTTATCGTCCCGCTCTGGACCATGGGCGAGATCTCCGGCGATCAGTGGAGAGCGCTCAGTGAGGCAGTACGAGGCGGCGTCGGTGTCGCCGGGCAGCACGGTGGCATGGGCGACGCCTTCCGCCAGAACACCGACTATCAGTTCATGGTCGGGGGGCAGTGGGTGGCGCATCCTGACGGGATCATAGACTATCGGGTGCACATCGTTGACCGGGCCGACCCGATCACGGTCGACCTCAACGACTTCGACGTGCACAGCGAGCAGTACTACATGCACGTCGACCCGGCCAACCAGGTGCTGGCAGAGACCACGTTCGAGCGTAACGGTTGCACGATGCCGGTGGTCTGGAAGAAGACATGGGGCAAGGGGCGCGTGTTCTACTCCTCCTTAGGCCATGTCGCCAAGGACTTCGGCGTGCCGGAGGTGCTAACGATTCAGACTCGGGGGATGCTCTGGGCAGCCAAAGGCAGAGCCCTGTCCTAAGGCCGGACGCTTCCGGAAGTAGCCCGCGACCAGCCGTCAGAAAAGAGGTGTAGCAGCTTCAGGGCCTTGATCAGTTACGAGCGACTGGTGGGGACTGAATGATAGGTGGGCTTACCAGGCGCGAGCGGTGTCCTTTGACGAAACGACAGGCCGTGGGCCCGAGTTCGATATTGAACTCCGTGACGACCTCACCCGTAGTGATGTGCTCCGGTTCCATGTTTCAGTTGCTATGAGCGTCGAGCGTTGTTGTGGCCATTCCCCCGTCTTTGATCCATGTGGAATGCAGGTTTTCCACAGGTGCTAACCGGGTGCGCTGTGCTCCGAAGGCTGGAGCGTAGGGACAGGGCGGGGACCGCTCCTGCGGGGCCCGTCCGTTCCTCTTCGGAACAGGCCGGCGGATTTACCGTTGACTTGCATGTTCGCTTCGAACATAATCGCACATTATGACACGTTCCCCGCTCCAGGCTGAGCGACGCCGTCGCGCGATGAGGCGGCTGCTGGCTCGCGGTCGGCAAGTGTCCACGGTCGAGCTGGCCGAACGATTCGGCGTCAGTCCCATGACGGTCCGGCGGGATTTGGGCGCGCTGGCGGAGGCCGGCGTGGCGGTGCGCTGCTACGGGGGAGCGGTGTCGGGGCAGCGGATCACATTCGAGTTCGCATTCGACGAGCGCCGGCGGCGGCGTTTGACGCAGAAGAGGCGCATTGGTGCCAAGGCCGCCTCGCGCGTGCAGCCGGAGCAGGTGGTCTTTGTGGACACGGGGACTACGACGCTCGAACTGGCCAGGGTCCTTGTCAGGCTGGGCGTCGCCTGCAAGGTGGTCACCAGCAGCCTGGTCATCGCCAGCGAGCTGTGGGGGTCCGAGCGCGTCGAGTTGACTCTGGTCGGCGGGCGGGTGCGCCGCGGGAGTCCCGACCTGGTAGGGCCCGGCGCGGAGGTCATGTTGGACCGGTTGACGGCTGACATCGCCTTTCTCGGAAGCGACGGCATCGATCCCGCGCGTGGCAGCTTCGCGGCCGACGTCGAGGCCGCCCGGGTTGCCGAGCGGATGGTTGCCAACGCTCGACACATCGTGGTCCTTGCCGACAGCTCAAAGCTTGGCCTGCCCGGCGCCGCCAGGTATGCTCGGATCGAGCAGATTGATGAGCTGGTCACCGACCGCAACGCCGAGCGGGGCCTGGTCAGAGAATTGCGGAGCCGCGGCGTTCGCGTAACCCTCGTTTAGGACGCACTGGAAGAATGGACGGACGCGAGATACGGATCAAACGGTTCTTCGGCGACGGCCGGGTCGTGATCATCGCCATGGACCACGGCATGTTCGACGGCCCGATCACAGGGATGGAGGACCTGCCGGCGACGGCGGCGAAGGTCAACCCGCAGGTGGACGGCGTGCTATTGGCGCCGGGCATGCTGCGCCACTGCGCGGCGCTCTTCGCCGGTCCTCGCAGGCCGGCGGCGGTCGTGAGGCTCAACTGGAACTCGGTTTACTGCTTCCAGTGGCGCTACCGGCTGGCCAGGAGCGTCGAGTGCTACAGCGTCGAGGACGGGCTGCGCGAGGGCATGGACGTCGCGCTGGTGTCGCTGACGCTCCACACGGGCGACGAGGAGCGCGACGCGGAGAACGTGAGGGTCTTCGCCGGCCTGGTGACTGAGGCGCACCGGCTGGGCATTCCCGTCGTTGGGGAGTATTTCCCGACGGCCCACTGCGAGCTGACACCGGAGGAGTTCCATCAGAGCGTGTTGACGGGCACCCGCATAGCGGCGGAGCTGGGCGCCGATGCCGTCAAGACATTCAAGACGGAGCAGTTCGAGGCCGTCACCAGTTCGTGCCCCGTGCCGGTTCTGGGCCTCGGAGCGGAGAAGCTGCCGACTCAACGGGAGGCGCTGGAACTGGCCACCGCCGAGGTCCGCGCGGGCGCGGGCGGCGTGGTCTTCGGGCGCAACGCCATCCAGGTGCCGGACCCGCACGCGTTCCAGGCGGCCCTGTGTGAGGTAG
>SDBU01003788.1_pt1 | contig 19038 bp, 18 predicted proteins | sample 2277071 | NCBI WGS metagenome assembly SDBU01 (sample SAMN10397929, study PRJNA504765) | marine sediment metagenome | isolation source: marine sediment core GS08_GC12, 126 cmbsf | place: Arctic Ocean: Gakkel Ridge, Loki's castle | collected 2008 | reverse complement strand
ACAGGATTAACTGGATTTATAGGAATTTCCTCTGTAGGGGCTTGATTTATCAAGCCCGCGGGTCGGATGAATCCGACCCCTACTCTATCCTGTAAATCCCGTCAAGAATTATTTTTGTTCTTTTATTCGTGTTAATTCGTGGTTACAATTTATTTATTTTCTTTACTTTCTTTTACAGTATGTTTGGCAATCTTTACCATTGCCGGACGAATAACCTTTCCCCTCAAAAGATAACCGGGACGGAGTTCCTCTACAATTTCATTCTCCGCATACTTTTTGGAATCAACCGTCTCTACGACTTCATGGCAGAGAGGGTCAAAGGGTTCGCCAATTACCTTTTGTCGTTCTAAGCCCTCGGAGTCAAGAATGGAAAAAAGATTCTTCCGAATTAAATTCAATCCTTTTAGTAAAGTTTCGGAAGCAATATTTTTCTCGTCGATAACCTTCTCCATCTCATCGAGAACGGGTAAAAATTTCACGATAAATTCCTCCTGACCGAACTTTAAGAACTCCTGCATCTCCTTTTCCCGCCGCTTGCGGAAATTATCGAATTCAGCAGACAGACGAAGTAATTGTTCGTAACGTTCCTTTGCTTTCTTTGCTTCTTCTCTTAATGTCTCTAAATTCTTTAATTTAATATGAATGACTTCTTCTTTTTTCTTCTTCATCGTACGATTCTTATCCTCCTTAAAGGCCAATAGATAAATAGTGGTTTACCAATCAAATTTTTCTCGGGCACGAATCCCCAATAACGACTATCCTTGGAATTGATGCTATTATCCCCCAGGACATAATAGGAATCCGGAGGAATTTTAGCCGGGAATTCAGTTCCGTATAATCCGCTATTGTAATAGTAACGGCCATTGACTAGAGAATTTTTCACCTGTTTACCATCGATGAAAATTTCCCCTTCTTTAATCTCTACCTCCTCCCCAGGAAGAGCAATCAACCTTTTGACAAAATCCTTGCGCAGATTAACAGGATATTTAAAGATAACAATCTCGCCTCTTTCCGGCTCCCGAAACTTATAGACAAGTTTGTTTGCCATCAATCTATCCCCCACCTGCAGGGTAGGATACATCGAGGAACTGGGAATTTTGAATGCCTGAACAAAAAAGGTCCTGATGAACATCGCCAGAATAAAAGCAATAACCAGCGACTTCAAATTCTCAACAATAATCTTCTTCTTATTAGTCATAGTGCGAATTTCCTTTGTAGTTGCAGAGATTGCTCTGCTTGTGTAGTCGTCGAGCTTGCTCGACAATTATTGTGGCAAAGCAATCTTTGCCACTACAAATAATAACATGTTTTTCAGGAAAACTCACTTATTACGATAATATGGCGGTGGAATTTATCAGGCAACTACATTTTATAAAATTCTTCAAATTTTATCTTTAAAGCATCCGGGTTATTCTGAATGTATTCTCTAATTTTTGCTAAAGCATCTTCATTCCTTATTATATGTTCAAAATAGTTGGGTTGCCACAACCGTTTACCTATTTGTAGTGGCAAAGCTTGCTTTGCCTTGATAGTGGTAATCGATTTAAACACTTGCACAATTTGAGATAATGTTTTATCTGAATCTTTTAAAATAAAAATTATGTGGAGATGGTCAGGCATTATGACCGAATAATCTATTTCTAAACCAGGAAATTGTTCTTTAAGCAGAGCAAGCTCTGCAACTACAATATTTTTTATTTCAGAATAAGTTAAGAGGGGTTGTTTAAAGTCAGTACATATTGTAACAAAGTAGCATCCATTTTGCTTATAATCATACTCTTTTAACCTAATATTTTTGCGAACAGCAAGATTTTGCATTGTTTTTCGGGCTTGATAAATCAAGCCCCTACAACAAACAACAGCAGAGCAAGCTCTGCAACTACAAAGAAAATTTCTATGTCTTTAGCACAGCCATAAATGCCTCCTGGGGGATTTCTACTGCACCGATACTCTTCATCCTTTTTTTGCCCATTTTCTGTTTTGCCCAGAGTTTCCTTTTGCGGGTAATATCCCCGCCGTAACACTTTGCAGTGACAAGTTTCTTCTTGGGGACAATCTCCTCGCGGGCAATAATCTTATTGTTGATGGCGGCCTGGATTATAACCCGAAAGAGTTGTCGCGGAATTGCCTCTTTTAATTTCTTTAAAATGGTAATTGCTCTCTGGCGGGCATTTTCCCTGGGGACAATGACCGAAAGAGCATCGGTAACCTTTTCGTTAATCAGAACGTCCAATTTTACCAGGTCGGATTTCCTATAACCGATGAAGGAATAGTCCAGTGAGCCAAATCCATGCGTGATTGTTTTTAAGTGGTCATAGAAATCAAAAAAGATTTCGGAAAATGGTATTTCAAAATTAAGTAAAATTGTATCCTGGGAAAGATAGGAAAGTGATTTTTGTATTCCCCGACGGTTCAGACATAATTGAATAAGGTCGCCAATATTCTCAGAGGGAGCAATAATCGATAAGAAAAGAAACGGCTCCTGAATCTCTTTAATCTCGGAAACTGAAGGAAGAAAGGCAGGGTTTTTCACCTCGATTATTTCTTCATTTTTTTTGATAACCCTTAATGTTATGTAAGGAGTCGTTCTAATCAGAGAAAGATTATATTCCCTTTCCAATCTTTCTTGAATAATCTCCATATGGAAAAGACCGGAAAAACCGCAGCGGAAACCGCTGCCAAGGGACTGGGAGACCTCTGGCTGATATGTAAAGGAAGAATCGTTAAGGGAAAGTTTGAGCAAACCATCGCGCAGATTTCCGTAATTCTCCTCGTCTGCCGGGTAGAAACTGCTGTAGACAAAGGTTTTCCTTTTTGCAAAGGGAGTCAGGGGAATTTGTGAACCATTTTCGGTCGTTGTAATCGTATCACCGATGGTAATTCTCCTTAAGTCCTTGATATTGACGGAGAGATAACCCACCTCTCCGGAGGAAAGTTTGTCTACTTTCTCCAATTTTGGGGTAAAGACACCTACCTCCTTTACCTCGCCGACCAAATTTCCTCCCATAAACCTAACCTGCTCTCCCTGAGTTATCTGACCATCCTTTACCCGAACATAAAGGTCTACCCCTTTGTAAGGATTATGATGAGCATCAAAAATAAGTGCACGTAAAGGAAAGTTCTCTCCTTCTGGAGGGGGAATTCTCTCGATAATCGCCTGCAAAATTTTTTCGATTCCAATCCCTTCTTTCGCTGAAGCAAGAATAATTTCCTTCTCGGTTATTTTAAGAAGGTTGACGAACTGTTCTTTTGTTTTCTCGATCTCGGCGGTGGAAAGGTCAATTTTGTTAATCACAGGGATAATGACCAGACCAAGTTTTTGCGCAAACTTCAAATTGGCCAGGGTCTGTGCTTGAACTCCCTGGGAGGCATCAATCAAAAGAATTGCTCCCTCACTCGCCGTCAGCCCTCTGCTTACCTCAGAGGAAAAGTCAATGTGACCGGGGGTATCAAGGAGATTGAGGATGTAGTCATTATAGGAAATTCGGACAGGATGGCTTTTGATGGTAACCCCATGCTCCCGCTCCAGATCCATACTGTCTAAAATCTGATCGCGAAATCCTCTCTCACCAATAGTATGAGTAAATTGCAGGATGCGGTCGCTAAGAGTAGATTTTCCGTGGTCAATGTGCGCGATGATACAAAAATTCCGAATATTTGTTTTTTCCATAAAATGGTTTAAGGTCTTTGAGGTTAGAGCCACCTTTCTCTTGAAACTGGTGATAGCCGGCTCTGGCTAATGAACTTGCCCCCTGCCGTTCAGGAGTATATACCCCAACCGCTTTTTTTTCAGAACCAACTACAAAACCCTTGATTAGAGTGATACCTATTCTGATTCCCGTCCAGGAACCCGGACCCAGGGAGACAACAAAGAGGTCGATTTCATTTAAAGAAATTCCATTCTTTTTCAAAAACCTATCAAGGCGGGTAAAGATTTCCTTAGAGGTATCTTCTAACTGAAACTCATCCTCATCCAGAACTTCTTCATCTCTCAAAAGAGCAATGCCGTTTACTTTTGTCGTCGTTTCAATCCCCAGGGTAATCATAAATCTTTAACCACGGGTTAACACGGATAACTACCTTTTACCACGAAGACACGAAATTTTGACAGGATTAACAGGATTAAAACATAACAAAATGTACTAATCGATCTTGCTCGGTTGGAGTAGCAGAGCTTGCTCTGCGCGAGACAAGTCTCGCTACTCCGCCACTACATAATAATCCTGTTAATCATGTCAGAGAATCTTTTGTTGTTGTTTTAATCTTTCTTCGCGTCTTCTAACCTTCGTGCTTTCGTGGTGATTCGTATAATCCTCGCCAGTCATTGAACTTGATTCTAAAAAGGTCGATGAGCATCAAGAAAGAATGTTTTAGCGGACCAATCTTTGATACAGGAGAATTCAGCCAGCGGACCGGCACTTCCTTCACCCTTTTTTTAAATTTCTTTGCCAGATAAAGAATTTCCACGTCAAAACAAAAACCGGAAAGTCGCTGTCTGCCAAAGAGAAAATTAGCCGTTTTCTTCTCAAAACATTTAAAGCCGCACTGGGTATCGCAAAAACCTCTTACCACAAGAATTTTCACTAAAAGATTGAAAAATTTTCCCATCAACCGTCGCAAAAATGGCTGGGGAATAGGAATTTCAGAGTCCGGCAAGCGCCTTGAGCCAATGGCAAGATGATAACCTCTTTTCAGCCAGGAAAGAAGTTTCTCCAACTCCTCGATGGGTGTGGAGAGGTCGGCATCGGAAAAAAGAATAAAATCACCAGTTGCAGAGAGAACCCCCTGCCTGACACTATAACCCTTCCCTTCCCTCCTCTTGTTTCTCAGGAGGACAATCTTTTCTCCAAAATCTTCTATAATTTTTACCGTCTTATCAGAACTTGCATCATCAACGACAATAATCTCATAGGAATAGTTTTGCCGGGAGAGATAAACAACAATTTTTTTTAAAGTTTCTCCAATCCTCTTCTCTTCATTATAAGTGGGAATAACAACCGACACAAAGGGGTCAGGTCTCAACATTTGTTTAATTTATTGTCCGGAATTTCAAAGTTTAGCTCGATAAATCGAGCAACTACACATAGAATGTGGGAGGCATCTCCTGATGCCGATATCGGAGTAGCGAGACTTGTCTCGCGCAGAGCAAGCTCTGCTACTCCAGGGTCTGGAGACCTTTCCCACAATAAATAATAGAACTTATGTAGTTGCCTGATTTATCAGGCATAATTTATTCCTTTTAGTTTACTTTGTCAATAAAAATAAGGTCATCTCGCCTTTATTCTCGGAGAAACCTTTTTTCCTGGCGAGGGGAATAAGGTCAGTCCTATCCTTGATTTTTAGATAATCCTTTTCCCTGATAAAGCAGAAGATTCTTTTTTTATTTTTTGAAATTTCTTCCAACTTGGAAAGGGATTCAAGCCGTTCAACATAATGCTGGCTGTAAAAAACCATGCTCGGTTCAAAGTAGCGGAAGCAAATAACTGCATCGGAAGGAGAAGCCCTTTCTTTTACCAATTTTGCCAGAGGGGCAATAACTCTAAGGGAGTTGACCTCAGGTACAGTTTTCAGGCCAAAGAAAAGAGCAAAACAAACCATCGTTATTGTTAGAGAGAAAAACACTCTTTTTGTTTTGGGATAAAAAAGAATGGCAAAAATGCTGCCGACAGTTAGGATGGCAAAATTAATAAGGAGGGAATTAGAAGCAAAGTCGGGTTTGAGCCAGAACAAGGAAATAGACAATAAAAGAAAAATGGTGCTTATTCCCAGCAAACCGAAAAGGGAAGGTTTCAAAAACCGTTTTTTCTCCTTCGTCCAGAATTTAGCAACCAGCACAGAGCAAGGGGGAAAAAGGGGAAGGATATAATGAGGAAGTTTTGTCCGTGAAACGGAGAAGAAAAGAAAAACCACCCCAATCCAGACCAGCAAAAAGAGATAGTTTTGCTTTTTCTCTTTTAACTCCTTACGCTTTAAGCAGAGAGCACCGGGAAGAAAGACCGACCAGGGGAAAAACCCCAATAACAGGACGGGAAGATAGTAATAAAAAGGGCCATAATGCCCCTGCATCGGATGAAAGAAACGATAAAAATGCTGCCGAATAATAAACTCAGAGAAAAATTCGCTGCCACAACTTTTCATTATTGCCAAATACCAGGGGCAGACAATAAGCAGAAAAATAAAAATTCCCAGGGGAAGATAAACTCGCTTCAGTCGTTTTAATTCCTGATTAAAAAGAAGGAAAAGAAGAATAATTGCTGCGGGAAGAAGAAATCCAATCGGTCCTTTGGTAAGAACGGCAAATCCCATTAAAGCATAAGAGATAGGGTAACAATATCTTTTTTCCTTCCCCAGGAAGAAAAAAAGAAGAGAAGCGGTAAAGAAGAAAAGGAGATAGGTATCGGTAATTGCCGCCTTGCAGATAACCAAAAAGAAAAGGTTTGTTGCAAGAATAAGGGAAGAGAGGATACCGATTTTCCGGTCAAACAGAAGATTACCGAGAAAAAATGTCAGGAGCACCGTTCCGATTGCAAAGAGCACAGAGGGAAACCTGGCGGCAAATTCTCCTACGCCAAACAAACGAAAAGAAGCGATTGTCATCCAGTAAGCAAGGGGGGGTTTCTCTAAAAAAACGGTTCCATTAAAAGAAGGAAGGATGTAATTCCTGGTAACAAGCATCTCCCGGGCTGTCTCGGCGTAGAAGGTTTCATCCCTGTCCCACAAAGAACTTTTTCCCAGACCGGGAAGAAGCAAAAGGCCGGTAAAAATGATTAAAAAAAGAACTAACACCCAATTCTTACGCATAATATAAACCACAGAGCAAGAGGCAATATTCACCACAGAGTCACGGAGGACACAGAGAAATATTATTACTTTGGATTTTTAACTCTATAACTTATGTTCTCCTCCGTGCTCTCTGTGTCTCCGTGGTTAAATTCTTTTATCCGTGTTCATCCGTGGTTCTAATTTCAAAAAGAGTTTGGAGATAACATAACCAATCATTCCTCCGATAATGACGTCAGATAGCCAATGTAGACCAAGATAAACCCTGGAATAGGCAACGCTAAAAGCAAGGAGATAGAACAACGGAGCAAATTTTTTATAGGAAAAACTAAGAATGGCAGCAGCCGCAAAAATGGTAGCAGCATGGCCGGAAGGAAAGGAACTGCATCTAAACGAACTGCCAAAGGTGTGCACCGAGGCGAGGATTGCCAGGGGTCTGGGACGACCAATAACTTTTTTCAAAATCTGGATGATAATGCCGGAAGTCGCCAAACTTGCTATACCCAGAAGGGCAATTTTCTTCTTGGAGAAAATATACCAGCCAATAAAAATGAGAACAATAACTGCCCCTTCTCCAAGAAAGGAAAGGAAAAAATTGCAATAATCCATGAATGGAGGATGCCAACCATTCAAATAAGAAAAAAGACGATGGTCAAGATTAAGAAAAGAATTCATTTAATCTAATTTTGTTTGTAGAGACAATGTAATAATGCCAAAGGGGATACTTGCCTGCATATAGAGAGGAATTTTTTCTTCGTCATCGGAAAGCCAGATAATCATCCTCCCTGCCGTAAAAAAAGCCGCCTGAAACCATGCTTCCGGTTCAATGATCAAGACCTTTCGGGATTTTCCCTGAAATCGTCTTGTTTCTCTTCTCAAAACTTTAACTCTTATCTCCCAATTTTTCCTGTCGGCATTAACCGGAACATATATGACATCCCCTGGCTTTAACTCCTTGGTACTTAGTTTGTTACGTAGATAATAGAAGGCGGAAAGAGGGTCCTGAACCTCAGGAGGGATTTTCATTATTTCCTTTTCATGGTGTTCCTCTAAACTCTTACCCAATCTAAAATGGTTCCAGGTTGCCAGGTGATTTTCCTGGTCATAAAGGACAGTATCCCTGCGGTCCCGCTTGCCCCTTTTAATATAGGCAATATATTTGGCGGGAAGAAAACTGTCGGGTCGCACAAAGGATTCTATCTTACTCTCTATCCGATAAAGGAGAAAAAAGAGAGTGCATTTTGTTGAGGCAACGAAATGGTAAAATGGTTTGCCCTCAATGCTCTCTATCCCATTCACCTCTAAGGATGCTTCGCCCACAGGAATGAAGTTCCACGAAGCTTTATAATCGAGTTGCTCATCAAGATTGAAAGGGGGCTTAGCATAAACAGAACTACAAAAAAAGAGAAAGATAACTAAAAATAGACATTTTTTCATAATGCCTTCATATTCTACTAAATTTTCTTTTTTATGTCAATTATGAAGTTTGCCTGCTTTTCTCTCTTGTGATAGAATTACCTTCTAATATGGAAAAAGAGATTCCCTCATTAGAAAAAGTCGATGATTTTCGCTGGCTGATTCCCAGACAAGGGGAGATGAAGGTGCCCGGGCTAATCTACGCCAACGAAAAGATGGTAGAAAAGATTCGCTCCGACCGCTCCCCCCTTCAGGTAGCTAACGTTGCCTGCCTCCCCGGTATCATTAATTATTCTCTCGCAATGCCTGATATCCACTGGGGTTACGGCGCGCCCATCGGCGGAGTTGCAGGATTTGATGCCAAAGATGGCGTTATTGTTCCAGGAATTATTGGATATGATATCAATTGCCTTGCTCGCGATACAAAGATTCTCACTCAATATGGTTATTATCTAAAAATTGAGGATTTTGAAAATTATTTTTTTCCTTTGAGTTGCTTTAATCTTTCAAAAATGGCTGCTTCCTCCACCAAAGTTACCAGGTTAATTAAGCTTAAACCGAGGAATGAAGTTTATCGCGTAACTACTGTTAGGGGTCATAGAATAGTTGCTACAGAAGACCATCCTTTCTGGACACCTACAGGTATGGTTTTATTAAAAAATTTAGAAGTTAAGGATAAAGTGGCAATATATCCTTTTGAAGGTGTTCCCTATGAAGAAACCTCCAATGAAATTATTGTCGATGAAGAGGGTATTAAAAAAATTTTCCTGAAGTTATCCAGGAATCCACGTGGTCACGGGCTTCAACAAATTCTCAATCAATTAAAAAAACGAAAACTTTTACCGCTTCGCTATAATTCATTGGCTTTACCTATTCTTCTGAAATTGATGGGCTATATCTTCGGTGATGGAACACTTTGCTTTAGTCAAAAGAAAGGTAAAGGACAAACTAATTTCTATGGAGAAAAAGAAGACCTTCAGGAGATAAAGAAAGATATTGAAAAATTAGGATTCAAATCTTTGCTTACAGAAAGAAAAAGGGAGCACAAGATTAAGACCGCTTATTCCGTTTATGAATTTGAAACTGTGGAAAGATGCTGCCACCTTGGTGGAACCGCTATCGCAATTCTTTTTGCTGTTCTTGGTGTTCCCTGTGGCAATAAAGCAAAACAGGATTATGGTTTACCTTCCTGGATTAAAAAAGCACCTCTCTGGCAGAAGAGGTTGTTCCTATCTACATTCTTTGGTGCTGAACTGTCAACACCAAAGTTTTATTCCTTAAGAAATTATAATGCCTATTGTCCGATTCTCTCGATGAATAAGAGAAAAAAATATCTTGAGAGTGGAAGATTATTCCTTGAACAGATTGGCCAATTGCTTGAAGAATTTGAGGTAAAAACCCTTAAAATCAGCCAGAGAAAGGAGATTAGTTATAAGGATGGGGATGTTTCTTATCGCTTACGTCTGATTCTATCGGGAAGAACTAAAAGTTTATTGAATCTTTACGGTAAGGTTGGTTTTGAATATAATAAAAAACGTTCTTTTTCTGCAAATCTGTGTCTGGAATTTTTAAAATTGAAGAAGGTGGTAATTTCGAGAAGGGATAGAACTTCCATCCTGGCGAGGGAACTTCATAACAATTCCGGACTTGGTGCAAAAGCCATTTATAAGAAGTTATCAAACCCCTGGATAAATTCGCGTTTTATTGAGAGGTCAATTTATGAGGGAAGAAAAACCGGATCTCGCGTAGCTTTCTCTCTACCAAAATTCAATGAATTTGTAGAAGAATTTTCTGCCGGTGATTCGGGAGTAATTTGGGATAAGATAGCCGAGATTAAAAAAATTAGTTTTGACGATTACGTTTATGATTTTACTGTAGCGCATCAAGACCATAATTTTATTGCCAATAACTTTATTGTTTCTAATTGCGGCATCCGGCTTCTGAGGACAAACTTAAAGAAAGAAGACATCAAGGGGAAATTGCAGGAATTAATTGATGGACTTTTTTATAACATTCCTTCTGGTGTTGGCTCCACAGGAAAACTGCACCTAAAAAGAGAGGATGTTAAAAATGTCTTGAGCAAAGGGGCAAGGTGGGCGGTAGAAAACGGATATGGAAGAGAGGAAGATTTAAAATTCACGGAAGAGGAAGGATGCTATAAACTGGCAAATCCCGATAAACTCTCTCCCCGCGCAATAGAGCGTGGGCAAAACCAATTGGGCACCCTGGGTGCAGGAAACCACTTCATCGAAATTCAGGAAGTAGAAAAAATCTATGATGAGAAGATTGCTTCTATTTTTGGTCTTTTTCCCGGTCAGATTACGGTAATGATTCATACCGGGAGCCGGGGTCTTGGATACCAGGTCTGCGATGATTACCTGAAAATTTTAGGAGAGGCAGCAAAAAAGTATAGAATCGAAGTTCCGGATAGACAACTCGCCTGTGCTCCGGTAAATTCTTCGGAAGCGCAATCATATTTTGCGGCGATGGCAGCGGCGGCTAACTACGCCTGGGCAAATCGCCAGCTCATTATGCACTGGGCGAGAGAGACATTCAAAAAGGTATTAGGGCTTGAGGATTCGGAGATTAAATTAATCTATGATGTAACGCATAACATTGGTAAAATCGAGGAGCATCTGGTAAAGGGAGAAAAAAGGAAACTTTATGTTCATCGTAAAGGGGCAACCCGGGCTTTTGCCGCCGGCAGAGAGGAAGTTCCTCTTCCTTACAGGGATGTCGGACAACCGGTTCTTATTCCCGGAACGATGGGCACCGCCTCTTATGTTCTTGTTGGCACGGAAAAAGCGATGGAGGAAACCTGGGGTTCCACCTGTCATGGGGCGGGAAGAGAAATGAGCCGACATCGCGCAATAAGAGAGGCAAAAGGAAGAATGATTGATAAGGAATTAAAGGAGAAAGGAATTATAACTAAAACAAAAAATAGGAAAGCCCTTGCCGAAGAGGCGCCTTTTGCTTATAAAAACGTAGACATCGTTGTGGACGTTGTAGATAAAGCAGGCATCTCCAAAAAGGTTGCCAAAATGATTCCATTAGGAGTAATCAAAGGGTGAAACAATGAACGCTCGAGAGCGGTGGGTTCGGTCTATGCATTTTCAAGCAGTAGATTATGTTCCGGATGAGGAATTCGGCTATTGGGAGGAGAATTCTGCGGTATGGCAAAAACAGGGATTACCTGAAGGAATTAATCTTCGCGATAATGCTCTAAGCAACCAATATTTTGGTTTTTCCTCCCGCAGTGGAGTGCCAGTAAATTTGGGTCTTGTTCCCGGATTTGAATCCAGAATAATTAAAGAAGATGAAAAGCGCCGGGTTTTCATTGATACCGATGGGGTAAAAAAGGAAATTTTTAAGGATGGCTCCTCTACCATCCCTCACTTTATTGATTTTCCTCTTAAAGGACGTAAGGAATGGGAAGAACTCTTCAAGCCACGTCTAAAGATTGATTTAAAAAGACGCTATCCGGAAAATAGAAAGGACTGGGAGCAAATAAAGGCACAATTCAACAACCCGAATTGGGATAAACCTGTAGGTATTGGCATTGGTAGTATGTTTGGCAAGTTGCGTGATTGGGCTGGCTTTGAGGGTATTGCCCTTCTCTGTTACGATGACCCGGATTTAATGTCCGAAATGGTTCAGCATTTATCCGCTCTAACCTGTTCGGTGATTAAGCGGGCAGCGAAAGAGATTAAGATTGATTATGGGGCGGGCTGGGAGGATATGTGTTTTCGCGGTGGTCCCATTATTTCCCCGGCAATGGCGCGCAAACTTCTGACGCCAAATTACAAATCTATCACCGATATCCTTAAGAAAAATGGTTGCGACATTATTTATACCGATTGTGATGGTGATATCAGTGCGATGATTGACCCCTGGTTGGAAGGTGGCTTAACCGGAATTTTCCCGGTAGAGGTGGCAGCTGGTTCTGACCCGGTGACTATTCGCAAAAAATATGGAGAGAAAGTGGTGATTCTCGGTGGGGTAAACAAGCGCGCCTTAATTAGCGGAAAGGAATCTATCCGCAAAGAGATTAAACGAATCAAACCGTATGTCAAGGAAGGTGGGTGGATTCCCCATGTTGACCATCGCTGTCCCCCGGACGTTACCTTTGAGAACTATCTCTATTACTTAGACGTAAAACGGGAGACCTTTGGGATTCCCAAGTCAGAAGAATTTGAGTCCCGACCGGAGATTAAAAAAATAAAATCAAAGTGGAAAGGGATTCCCCTGGCGGTATGATGAAAATAATTGTTTGCATTAAACAGGTGCCGGATACTACCGAGATAAAAATTGACCCGGAAACAAATCGGATTATCCGCGAAGGGGTGGAAGCAATTATCAACCCTTTCGATACCTACGCCCTTGAGGAAGCGCTGCGACTGAAGGAAAAATACGGAGGGGAGACCATTGTCCTTTCTATGGGACCTTCCCAGGCAGAGTCGGCTTTACGGGAGGCAATTAGTTTGGGGCTGGAAAAGGCAGTCCTTTTAAATGATGCGAACTTTGCCGGAAGTGATACCCTTGCCACTTCCTATACCCTGGGTAAAGCCATCGAAAAAATCGGCTTTGACATCATCATCTGTGGCAAGGAAGCAATGGACGGCAGCACCGGCCAGATCGGACCGGAATTGGCGGAAACCTTGAACATTCCCCACATCTCCTATGTCAGTAAAATTCTTGAGATTAAGGAGCAAAAAATTAAAGCGGAAAGGATGATGGAAGACCATTATGAGGTCCTGGAGACAATGCTCCCGGCATTAATCTCTGTGACCAAGGAGATTAACGAACCCCGATTGCCTTCGCTAAGAGGAAGGTTAAGAGCAAAGAAGGAAAAAATTACCACCTGGAACATTTCAGATTTAGAAGGTGAAAAAAAGAGATTTGGCGCCGAGGGTTCTCCCACCCGGGTAATCAAGATTTTTCGTCCTGAGGTTCACAAAAGTGGAATCATTCTTGACGGCAACGTCAGCGAAAGTGCAGAAAAACTTTACGAGGAATTGAAGAAACAGAATATAGTGTAGGAAATTAATCTATGAATATCAGAGTTTTAGAAGAAAAATGCAATGGCTGTGGACTCTGCGTTAAAAGTTGTCTCTTTGATGCCATAGAGATTATCGCTCAAAAGGCAGAAATCAAGGATAACTGTAATTTCTGTGGCGCCTGTGTAGATGCCTGTCCAAAAGAAGCAATTCTCTTAGAAAAAAAAGAAGTTGTCAAAAAAGACCTATCTGCCTACAAAGGGGTCTGGATTTTTGCGGAAAATAGAGATGGTAAACTGGCAAAGGTCTCATTCGAACTCTTAGGGGAGGGAAGGAAACTGGCAACCTCTCTAAAAGAAAACCTCTCCGCAGTCCTTTTTGGTGAGCAGACCGAGAATAACTGTCAGGAATTATTGAAACGAGGGGCAGATACCGTCTATGTGATGGATGACCCTTCTCTAAAGCACTTTCAGAATGACCCCTACGTTGAACTGTTAACCTATTTGGTCAACCAGTATAAACCGGAAATTCTCCTGATTTCAGCCACCTCCCAGGGGCGTTCCTTTGCCCCGCGCGTTGCCGCAAGATTGCAGACCGGCTTAACTGCGGACTGCACCGGGCTGGAAATCGAAGAAAAAACAAAATTACTTGAGCAGACAAGACCAACCTTCGGAGGAAACCTGATGGCGACCATTATCTGCGAGAATGACCGTCCACAGATGTCAACGGTCCGACCGAAGATTTTTGAGGAGGCAAAAGTTCAATCACCCAAAGGCAAAACCATAAAAATTCCCTTCCCGAAAAACTCATCAAAATCACGCATAAATTTGATGGAAATCCTTAAAAATAAGGAGGAAAATATCGACCTTGCAGATAGCGACATTATTGTCTCCGGGGGCAGGGGTTTGGCTGAAGCAAAGAACTTTTCTCTAATTGCTGATTTGGCAAAGGTCCTGGGAGGAGTGGTTGGTGCTTCCCGCGCTGCGGTGGATGCCGATTGGATTCATTATGCGCACCAGGTAGGTCAGACCGGAAAAACGGTAAGACCACGTCTTTATATTGCCTGCGGCATTTCAGGAGCGGTTCAGCATTTAGCCGGGATGCAAACCTCTGATGTCATTGTTGCCATTAACAAGGACCCTGATGCTCCAATCTTTAAGGTAGCAAATTACGGAATCGTCGGTGACCTTTTTGAGGTTGTCCCGGCATTGATTAAAAAGTTTTCATAAAAACAAACGGGGGTAAAAAAATGAATATGTTAGGATTAGCAATTGCGATGGTAGGAGCCGCATTTGCCATTGGTTTTGCGGGAGCGGGTTCATCAATAGGCATTGGCTATGCCGGTCAAGCCGCAAACGGAGTTCTCTCCGAGGACCCGGAAAAATTCGGACCAATGCTGCTTCTGGTAGCTCTTCCCGGAACTCAAGGGTTTTATGGGTTTCTGGTCAGTTTCCTGGTTATTATGAAGTTGGGCCTCTTAGGAGCAAACGTTATCCATCCTACTGTAGCTCAGGGATGGCAGATTTTTGGTGCCTGTTTACCCATTGCCATTACCGGTTTTGCCTCAGGAATCCATCAGGGAAAGGTCTGCGCCGCAGGGATTGGAGTGGTGGCAAAACAACCGGCGGCAGCGATGCGGGCAATGATTTATGCGGCTTTAGTGGAAACATACGCGGTATTGGGCTTGGTCGCCTCAATATTTTTACTGCAAGGAGTGAAGGTATAAATTCAAATATTGTAGTGGACGAGCTTGCTCGTCCGTCAACCAAGGTTGACCACTACATTTGTTATTGTGGTTAAAAAATGTCATTAGAGAAATTATTGGAAAAGATAGAAACCGACGGCAAAAAAAAGGCGGATGAGATTATTGCCACAGCCGAAAAAAAAGCAGATGAGATTCTCCAGGAGGCAGAACTAAAAGAAGCTGTTCTTAAAAAAGAATATATTGCCCTGGAATCAGCAAAAATAAAACAGGAGATAGAAGGGAAAAAAGCAATCCTGCAGATAGAGGCAAGAAAAAAACTCTTAGCCAAAAAGCAGGAGGCGCTGGAGACCGTTTATCAGAAAGCGATGACTGAAATTATTTCCCTGCCTACCGCCCCCTACCAAAATTTCATCGAAAAAAGGTTATTTTCTCTACTGGAAAAAGGTGACTACGAGATTATCGTTGCCGCAAACGATAAGGAAAAGATAACCGAAAGTTTCATTGAAGGACTCAATCAAAAATTAAAGGAGAAAAAAATAAAGTTAAAATCTGTTTCTTTTTCTTCCTCTATCAAGAATGGTTTTGTTTTAAGACAAGGCAAGGTTGAGATTAATTCATCATTAGAGGAAATCCTCAAAAGAAAAAAGGGAGATTTGGATATTAAGTTAGGCAAACTTTTATTTGAATAAAAATGGAATCATATGCCTATGCCGTAGGTAAAATCAGGGTCCTGGAGACAAATCTCCTGCCAAAACACTACCTTAATAAAATTGCGGAGACCTCTTTAGAAGCAATCGCTTCAGAACTCAAGATTAAAGAGGATTTTTTCTTCTTCCTGAATAATGAAATAAAAAAAACCTATAACTTAATCGAGAAACTCCTGGCAAATTCCTCCCTTTCGATAATATTGCGGTTAAAATATGAAACCTACAATCTCAAACTCCTCTTTAAAAAAGAGAGCGATTCTTCCGTTTCCACAACCTTTTCTCCTCTGGGGGCAATCCCCCCTTCCCTTCTAAAAGATGCAATTCAGAATAAAGCATTTCTGCAGATACCATCCTATTTCAGGGAAACGGTAAAAAAATGTCTTACTTTTTCCCAGGCAAATCAGGTCAAGGATATGGAACAATTCCTGGAAAAGGAGATGTGGAAAACTATCCTGAAAAAGAGCAAAGAAATAAAGAATTTATTTTTAGAAGATTTTCTTAAAATGCAAATCGATTTCCTCAATATCAAGAATTCTCCGGAATTATTCATTCCAGGGGGAAGATTAAAAAAGGAACTCTTCAAGCAGGATACGACGAATATCGAGAAAAAAATTTTATTCTTCTACCCAAAGTTAGATCTTGCAAATCTGGAAAAATCAACGGACAATCTCCTCATTGATTATGCCCGCAAAGCAAAAACCCATAGTTTTGGCATCGAGCCCCTGCTTGCCTATCTCTTCGCCAGAGAAGAGGAATTAAAAAACATAAAACTCATCCTTTTAGGCAAATTAAACAACATCAATCCCCCCATCATCAAGGAAAACCTGCGAGAAACCTATGTCTAACAACAATAACGTCCAACCCTTGACAATCAGTTTGGATTGTGATACAATCTAAACAAGTAATCAGTTGGTATTGTAATACAAACTGGAATCTAACTGTAGTAGTCGAGCTTGCTCGACAATGTAGGGGTAACATTTATGACCGAGAAAACTAAAATCGAGAATTTTTATAGAAAATGGACGCTTTCCGAAAAAGATATTCTGGATGGATATCTCTATGACGATGAAAAAAGACAACTGAAAACGCGGTATATATTTTCGTATTTCTTGAAATTATTGAGAAGATTTTACAGGGACGAAATAGATGAAACTGAAAAAATCATAATTCTTACGGGCTTGAGAGGGACGGGGAAAACTACACTTTTGGCGCAGCTATATTTTCTGAACAAATATGCGGAGGAATCACAGAAATTTTTGAAGGAAAAAAATCAGGACTTTTTTTCAACCGAAAAATTGTATCTGGACACAAGTCGGCTACATCTGGAAGAAATAAAGTTAAATGAATTTTTTAATTTCTATGAAGAAATAAAGAAAATCGGTTTTGAGCGTTTGAAATTCAAACATTTAATTTTCCTGGACGAGGTGCAATATGACGAAAATTGGGGGCTTTTTTTAAAAACAATATTTGACCGTACCAAAGGACATAAAAATATTTTAATAATCGCTACCGGCTCTTCCGCCTTGAAACTAAAAATGAATGCCGATTTAGCGAGAAGATGCACCTTTATCGAGATTTTTCCTTTAAAATTTTCCGAACATCTTATTTTAAAACATGGAAAATTTCCACCGAGAAATCTATCGGATAAGTTTTGGGGATTATTGGATTTTTCATCAGCCAGAGAAGTTTATGAATTTTTGAAACCAATCCAAAATGAAATTACTCGTTTTAAGGTCAATCTGCCAGTCAATACCGAAGATACCTTTCTGAAATATGGAGGGTTTCCCTCAGGGCTGTCTATTCTCAACGAGCAGAAGATAATTGAAAAATACAGAAGTTTGATAAATCATATTATTACTAAAGATTTTTTATTTCTCGCAAATATCAAATCATCTACCATTTCCAAAATTGAAGAATTGGTTTTTCTAATAGCTAATTCCAATCAAGTTAGCTTAGACACATTATCTCAAACACTTAAACTTGATTATAGAACTCTTGTCTCCATAATAGATATTTTAGTTAAAAGCGGTTTAATAATTAAAATCTCATCTTACGGAAAGGCATATGTTCAAACGAGAAAAACTCCCAAACTTCTTTTCCTTTCACCCTCGATAAGGTTTTCTATCTTAAACGGTATGATTCTGCCAGAACACAAAGGAAGTTTATTAGAAGATTACTGTGCTCTAATTTTCACCAAAGATTTAGCAAACAAAATTAGCAATATTTTTTATGATTCGGCCAAAGGTGGAGCAGATTTTATCCTAAACCTTAAAAATAGAAATAAAGTCGTAGTCGAGGTTGGATTTAACAAAGAAGATATTTCTCAGGTTGTAAGTACTATGAAAAAATTTAGTAGTAAATTTGGATTAGTTTTTGGAAGCAAGAATTTAGAATTGGCAAATGATTATATTGTGAAAATCCCCCTGGACTATCTGTTGTTGGCTTAATGTAGTGGCAGAGTTTACTCGATAACAGGGACTGTCCCAGCAATTACCGACGAGCAGAGCGAGTGGTAGATTCGGGACTGTCCCTTAGTAGTAGAAGTAAGGTTGCCAGGGACTGTCCCTAAAGATTAGCTTGCTCTGCTTATTGTAGGGGTTCGATTCATCGAGCTTGTAGTTGCAGAGCTTGCTCTGCTGATGTAGTTGCAAAGCTTGCTTTGCTATTGTAGCGGTTCGATTCATCGAACCATTAATTTGAGGAGAATGTTTTATGAAAACAACTAAAATTGCCTTATTCAAAGGCAAAAAAATCAGAAGGATAATTTATCAAAATGAATGGTGGTTTTCGGTTATTGATGTTATTGAAGTATTGACAGGCACTGCAAGACCAAGAAAATACTGGAATGATTTAAAGAAAAAACTCATAGATGAAGGATATTCTGAACTGTCCGAAAAAATCGGACAGTTGAAATTAATAGCTCCGGATGGAAAAATGCGAGAGACAGATTGTGCTAACACTGAAACGATATTTCGCATTATTCAAACTATCCCCTCTCCTAAAGTTGAACCATTCAAAAGATGGCTGGCAAAAGTCGGTTATGAACGAGTACAGGAAATAGAAAATCCAGAATTGGCAACCAAACGTAAAATAAAGGGGACGGTTCTATTTAAGTTGTTTGTCATTGCGAAGCCGAAGGCTGTGGCAATCTATCACCTTTTGTCATTCCTGCGGAAGCAGGAATCCATTGTAGTGGTAGTGTAGCCCCTTGTGGGCGTGATGTAGTGGCAGAGCTTGCTCTGCTGTTGTAGTGGCAAAGATTGCTTTGCCTGTAGTTGCTCAACAATGTAATGGTTTGATTCATATAAATAGGAGAACAGAAAAATGAACTCAGATTCAGAACTTTGTTAAATTTTCACCAGAATAGGTAAAGGCTGATAAAGACCCAGGAATTCTTGAAAGAGTCCCCTGTTCTGGATAATCCATTCTACGC
>SDBU01003787.1_pt1 | contig 19039 bp, 16 predicted proteins | sample 2277071 | NCBI WGS metagenome assembly SDBU01 (sample SAMN10397929, study PRJNA504765) | marine sediment metagenome | isolation source: marine sediment core GS08_GC12, 126 cmbsf | place: Arctic Ocean: Gakkel Ridge, Loki's castle | collected 2008 | reverse complement strand
AGGTGCCTGAAGCCTTACATATAAATCTTGTAATGGTGTCAGCAACATTGGGGGGTCTGGTTTTTGCTGGAGCTTCATTTATTAGTAAAGATAGTGAAGGCAGGAAGCTATTGATGAATGTCGCCAAGAAGTTTATTATAGCCACATTCTTATTCATTATTTTCATTATTTTCTTTGTTCTCATAAAAGATGTAGACGTTACTCCCTTTTCGTTTGAATTCTATAAGCAAAATCTTGGCTATGCATTTTTATTCTGGCTGGCAGCTTTAGGTATATATGGTGGTTCAGGATTTTTTGCCTTTGCCTTAGTGGATTTTATTATATCCCTGAGGAAAATAACCTGAGATGAGGGATTTATATCGTTGATAGGTAGATATTAAAGGGCGTCTAAGAGGGACGCCAGCCCCTCTTTCTGTTTCTTCCCCATTTGAAATCCCTCTCTGTCTCCCTTTAGAAAAGGGAGATGTTCAATTTCCCCCTTATATAAAGGGGGATTAAGGGGGATTTGAGAACTCCCAAAGAAAAGTTAGCCAGCGGAGAGGGCGCTAGCCCTCTCAAAAAAGTTCCCCTTTCCTTTACCAAAGGAAGGGGGTCAGAGGGATGGATTCGTCCGGGGGACACAGGGGGAGGGTTGTAAAATATCAGTGGCAGGGGGATAAAAGGGGAACGGGGTTAATAACTTGACTTGCTATCTGAGAACGATTAAACTGGCAGTTAAGGAGTAAACAGAATGCCCATATATGAGTATGTTTGTCCCGATTGTGATTTAAAGTTTGAGCTGCTCCGCCCGTTCAGTAAGGCTAGTGACGGGGCTTCCTGTCCCGGCTGCCATAACCATGCAGAACGGGTTATGTCCGCCTGTGCTGTCTTCTCCAAGAGTGAAGACGGGTTTGCTGCTCCTTTGAGCGGTAGCAACGCATGTGCCAGTTGTGGTGCTGCTAGCTGCGATACCTGCCACCTGTAATTTTGGTGCAGTATGCGCCATCACTATTCCCAGACGGACCGGTATTGCTAATCTACCTCGGCACTATAGTAAAGCACCCCGCTGGCTGTTTGACCGAATGGTCAAGCTATCTTGAGAGATTACCATTGACATCGTTACCGACTTTGCTTCTAAGACCATCTGTGCTCCGAGTCTGATTTCCGAACTGGTTTATGGAGTAGCCCCTCTTCTACTAAATCTTAAATACCCCACACTCACCCCACCCAAAATTAGCGCTAAGCCTGCAGTTACGCCGGCACATAATATAGCTGTATCATAGAAGAAGCCCTGGGGGAAGAGCATAATCAGGTAGTCTTTGGTTGGGTCAAGCAGCCACAGTTCGTTAGTGAAGCTGATAAGGTGAAAGCCTAAGAAGAGCCATTTGAAGTTCAGCAGTGTACCCAGCCCCAGAGCCAGCATCAGCCCCAGAGTGATACCGCTACCCCACAATACGCCCTTCGCTAATCTTCGCCGGTATTTACCATTCCGCCAGAAGAGGCTTACCACGGTATAAGTCAGAGCGTAAATCAGTGTTACCAGCAGAACCCAATAATCCAGCCAAATCAGTCCCTTAACATCCTTGAGATGAATTACCTCCTTCTCGTTAAATAGCTCAAACGGCTGGTCGTCTTTTATTACGGTAAGACTAATATATTCTCCATCCGAGTTAAAGTAGCTAATTAGCCCAGTGGCTACCTTATCCAGCTCTGACCGGGCTAAGCCGGTCCTCTGGCTGATATTATATTTCTCAAAGCCAGCTTTATACAGCCAGTGGCTATTCACTGCCCAGCCAAGGCTAGCCGATAGCAGCAAGAGAGGCAGACACAGGATAAATAGCCATTTAGTGGACTTGATAAGAATTCCCAAATTCTATCCCTCAATTACTTATTATCCAGATTTTACTCTGTTAGCGCTAAAAAGAATAGTATTTTATCTACCTTATTTCCTTTATCCCTGCTTAATGAATACCCCCAAAAATTCTAGCCTCGTGCTATAATAAGCTAAATTCTTAGAGGGTGCTATGTTTACTCATCTTCACATTCATACCGAGTATAGTCTGCTTGATGGCATGTGTCGTATCCCCCAATTGCTGTCTCGAGCCAAAGAGCTGGGGATGAGTAGCCTGGCGATAACTGACCACGGTAACATGTATGGTGCCATCCAGTTCTACCTAGCAGCTAAAGAGGCAGGGATAAAGCCTATTATTGGCTGTGAGGTATATATTGCTTCGGGCAGTCGCTTCAGCCGTGATGCTGACAATAGAGATAGATACCACCTTGTTCTGCTAGCCAAGAACCAGACTGGATACCGCAATTTAATTCAACTCACTACCAAGGCAAACCTTGAGGGTTTTCATTACAAGCCGAGAATGGATAAGGAGCTTTTAAGAGAATATCACCAGGGTCTTGTTGCCCTCTCCGCCTGTATTGCTGGCGAGATTCCCCGACTCATTCTGCAAGGACGCCTTGAGGAGGCGAAACAGGCTGCCCTGTGGTATAAGCAGACATTTGGCGATTTTTACTTGGAGATTATGCGTCATCCTATTCCTGAGTTAGAACAGATAAATAAGGCGCTTATCGCTATGAGCAGAGAGTTGAGTATCCCACTGGTGGCGACTAACGATGTTCATTATATTAACCAAGAAGATGCCTCGGCTCATGACCTCTTACTATGCATCGGAACCAACACCTCCATCCATGATGACAAGAGAATGAAGATGGTAGGGGATTTCTACTATCTTAAGGGTCCGCAGGAGATGGCTGAGCTTTATTCTGATATTCCCCAAGCTATAGAAAATACCGAGCGCATTGCTGATATGTGTAACCTTGAACTTGAGTTTGGGCGCCTCCACCTGCCTGAGATAGAGCTACCTGAAGGGAAGACGGCTGACCAGTTTCTGACTGACCTGTGTCATCAGGGTCTGCAACAACACTATCCTCAGTCTACTCCAGAAATAGAACAACGGCTGGAATACGAATTAGAGGTAATCAGAAAGACGCAGTTTGCCAACTACTTTCTTGTTGTCTGGGACATCATCTTCTTTGCCAAGAAGAGCAATATCCTGTTCGGGGTCAGGGGTAGTGCTGCCGCCAGCATTGTCCTTTACTGTCTCGGTATCACCTCTATTGACCCCATTGCCCATAAGCTAGTTTTCGAGCGTTTTCTTAATCTGGAACGCAAGGAGATGCCAGATATAGATTTAGACTTTGAGGATGACCGCCGCGACGAGGTTATCTCCTATGTGCCGCAGAAATATGGGCAGGACCATGTGGCTCAGATTATCACCTTCGGCACACTAGGTGCCAGGGCAGCCCTCAGGGATGTGGGACGGGCACTAGGTATGCCCTACAGTGATGTTGACCGCATAGCCAGACTGGTTCCCTTTGGGCCAAATATAACTCTACAAAGAGCACTGGATGAGAATAGCGAATTGCACGATATCTACTACCAGGATGCTGTAGTTCGTAATTTGGTTGACTCAGCCAGAAGGGTAGAGGGCATTGCCCGTCATGCCAGCACCCATGCTGCCGGTGTCGTTATATCTAAAGAACCGCTTACTAGATATGTCCCGCTACAACGAGTGAGCAAAGGTAATGGCCAAGAGCAAGTTATGACCCAGTTCGCCATGGATGATATTGCTCGTATTGGCTTACTCAAAATGGATTTACTTGGGCTGGCTAATCTGACTATTCTAGGTAAGGCAAAGGAGATTATTTACCAAAACCGCGGCGTTGATATTGACCTGCATAACATCCCGATGGATGATGCTAACACCTTTGCCTTGCTAGCATCTGGGGAAACGGCTGGCGTATTCCAGTTAGAGGGGGCTGGCATGCGTCGCTACATTAAGGAACTTAAGCCAAGTTCGTTCAGTGATGTTGCCGCTATGGTTGCCCTGTATCGTCCCGGACCTATGGAGCACATCCCAACCTTCATCAAAGCCAAGCACGGTGAGGAGCCTATTCGCTACCCTCATCCTGTCCTTGCCGGTATCCTTGAGGAAACCTATGGAGTGATTGTATATCAGGAGCAGGTGCTATTTATTGTCCAGGCTCTCGCTGGCTATAGCCTGGGGCAGGCTGACATCTTCCGCAAGGCAATGGGCAAGAAAATTCCTGAGGTGATGAAGAAGGAGGGGCATAACTTTATTGCTGGTGCCAAGAAGAAAGGATTTTCGGCTGAGGTGGCTAATCAAGTGTTTTCCCTTATTGAACCCTTTGCTGGTTACGCTTTCAACAAGGCTCACAGTGTAAGCTATGCCCTTATTGCCTATCAAACCGCCTATCTCAAGGCAAATTATCCTGTAGAATATATTACTGCCCTCCTTATTATTAATAGTGGTCAGTCGGAGAAGGTGGCTAGTGCTGTTGCTGAGTGCCGCCGCTTGGGCATTACCGTGCTGCCCCCACACATAAACCGAAGCCAGCCCAGTTTCTCTATAGAAAGGGCTGATGATAATACCCCAGCTATTTGTTTCGGGCTGACGGCTATTAAAAATGTGGGGTTGGGGGCTATTGAACCTATCATTGCTGCGCGTAATAAGGGGGGTAACTTCAAATCTATTGAAGACCTGTGCCGTCGTGCCGACCTGCGTGGGATGAATAAGCGGGTAATGGAAAGCCTGATTAAAGCTGGTACCCTAGATTGCCTGGGCAATCGTGGAAGTCTGCTTGCCAGTGTTGACCGTATCCTGTCTCTGGCTCAACGAGAGCACCGTCTTCGGGAGACAGGACAAGCTACTATGTTTGACCTGTGGGGTGAAACAACGCCGGTTCCCTTATCTAGTATTAACATGGCGGCAGATGATATCTCTGACAAACAGAAAGGTATATGGGAAAAGGAGTTGATGGGTGTAAGTTTTTCTGAGCAACCTTTCAGCCCAGTTTTTGGTAGAATGGACACAGAAACAACTTTCTGTGGTCAAGTGAATGCCGAGCTAGTTGGGCAAAGCATCGTTGTCGCCGGCAGGATTGCTTCAGTGCGTTACCTCTTTACGAAAGATAACAGAGCCTTCGCCAGTGCTATCTTTGAGGATTTTAGCGGCCAGGTTGAGGTTATGGTCTGGCCCAAGGTCTATGCCACTACTAGAGACCTGTGGCATGAAGGAAATACCCTGGTAGCAGAAGGCAAGATAAGACTGAGAAATGACCGGGTGCAGTTAAACTGTGACCATGTGCGCCGTTACCAACCGGCACCAGCCAAAGATGAGGAAGTGATTATTGCCCAATCTGATGAAGTGACGATGGCAACTGAGGAAACCAAAGTCCATACTGCACCAACTGAAAGTCACCGACTGATAATCAGCGTTAGTCAGACCAGTGATGTGGATAGTGATGTAGTCCAGTTGCATAGGTTGATTGACACTCTTAAACAATTCCCCGGACAGGATAAGGTCAGCCTGCAGGTTATCAATGGAGAAAAGGTTATTAACCTCAAGCTATCCAGCATATCAGCTAACTACTGTCCCGAACTACATCAGCGGTTGGTAGAGCTGGTAGGGGAGGCTGGATTGAGGTTAGAGACGAATGGCTAACTCCTCAAAATAGCCAGTTGGCTATCTTTAGCAAAAGCAGCCTGAATCTCTCAGGCTTACCTTGTATTGGAAGAGACTTATTATTGACAAACCGGCATTAACCTTATATACTGTAGTATACAGTAGTTGTTAACCATCGACCTATTAGGCGATGAGTTCTTGTAAATTGATACGTTAATAATTTAAGTCGCTTGGATCTGATACGACCGAGACGGCGAGAAGAAGGTTGTCTTTTAAATGTCCTCTCTGGTGTATCGGAGAGGACATCTTTATTTAAATCTACTTAGGAGAGGGATTAAAATGCTCAAATTAGGCTTCATTGGCGCAGGCATTGTAGGCACGGCTCTAGCCGTCAGGCTGAGTAATAAAGGCTACTCTGTAGCAGCTGTATCCAGTCGAAGCCAGACCTCAGCCGAAAAGCTGGCTAAGGCAGTTAGTGGTTGCCGGGCTTTTAATAAAAGCCAGGAGGTGGCTGATGCTGCCGAGCTTGTGTTCATCACCACCCCTGATGATTCCATTGCCCCTGTGGTGGCTGAAATTCAATGGCACTCCGGGCAGAGTGTAGTCCACTGTAGCGGTGCTGCTTCCACTGCTATTCTAGAACCAGCCAAGAAATTAGGTGCCCAAGTTGGTGCCTTTCATCCCCTTCAGACTTTTGCCAGTATAAGCCAGGCGATAGAAAATATACCCGGCTCAACCTTTGCCGTGGAGGCAGAGGAATCACTACGAAACACGCTTAAAGACATGGCAACCGCTCTTGATGGGCAGTGGATAGAGCTAAAGGCAAGTGATAAGGTAGCTTATCATGCTGCTGCCGTCATTGCCTGCAACTATCTGGTAACTTTGGTCAAACTGGCTACCGACCTATGGCAAACCTTTAATGTCCCCACCAATCAAGCTGCCCAAGCCCTGTTACCACTAATACGTGGCACACTTCACAATATTGAGACTGTTGGCATACCTCAATGCCTCACCGGACCGCTCGCTCGCGGCGATATTGGAACGATTAAGAAACATCTTGATGCTATGCAAAAAGTAGCTCCTAACCTGCTTTCTACCTACCAAGAACTTGGCATCCAGACTATCCCTATTGCTCTGGCAAAGGGGAAAATCAGCCAAAAGCAGGCGCAGGAGCTGCAAGCTATCTTAGAGCGAAAAGACTAATTAATAAGGAGGGAGAAAATGCGCGTTACTATAAATAAAGTAAAAGAAATGAAACAGAAGGGTGAGAAAATCACTATGCTCACCGCCTACGACTATGGCACCGCTAGGATAGTTGATGAGGCGGGAATACCGTTAATCCTAGTCGGTGACAGCCTGGGTATGGTAATGCTTGGTTACGAATCAACCATACCGGTAACTATGGACGAGATGCTCCATCATACTAAGGCTGTAGTTAGAGGCACAAAGCAGGCGATGGTAATTGGCGATATGCCATTTATGACCTATCATATATCAGTTGAGGATGCCTTGCGCAATGCGGCTCGGTTTATTCAGGAAGGCGGCGCCCAAGCTATCAAGCTTGAAGGTGGCGTAACTGTAGCTGAGAAGGTAAAGCGAATCGTGGAGTGCGGCATTCCAGTGATGGGTCATATTGGACTTACCCCACAGTCAATCTACCAGTTTGGTGGTTTTAAGGCGCAGGGTAAGACGCCAGAGGCAGCAATCAGGCTGCTCAAGGATGCCCAGGCTCTGGAAGAGGCAGGAGCCTTTTCCATTGTTCTGGAGACTGTCCCGGCTCCTTTAGCCAAACTCATTACCCAGAAAATAGGTATTCCCACCATTGGTATTGGTGCCGGCATTGGCTGTGATGGTCAGGTTCAGGTTATCAACGACATGTTGGGCTCGTTTGCCGACTTTGTTCCCAAGCATGCCAAGCAATATACCAAACTCACCGATATTATCAAAAAAGCGGTTACTGAATATTACGACGAAGTAAAAGCAGGCAGCTTCCCTACTGACAAGCAAAGCTTCACTATGGACGAAAGCATATTAGCCCAGCTAAAGTAGACAGGTTTACTTTCTCCAGCAAAGCCATTTATGAAAGTCATTGAAAGCATAGATGAGATGAAACGACTGCGCCGGCAGCTTGCCGAGCCGGTGGGCTTTGTGCCTACCATGGGCTATCTCCACCAAGGTCACCTGTCTCTGGTGAGACATGCCAGAGCTGAAAGCCAGACGGTGGTGGCCAGCATATTCGTCAATCCTACCCAGTTCGGTCCCCAGGAAGATTTTAAGAGTTACCCCCGTGACACCAAACGTGATTTAGCTCTGCTAGAAAAGGAAAAAACTGATATTGTCTTTATACCCTCAGTAGCCGAGATGTACCCCCCACAGTTCAACAGCTGGGTGGAGGTCAGTAAGCTTACCGAACGACTGGAGGGTGCCTCCCGCCCCGGTCACTTCCGCGGGGTAACCACAGTGGTTGCCAAGCTGTTCAATATTGTCCAGCCCACTAGAGCTTACTTTGGTCAGAAGGATGCCCAGCAGGCAATAGTTATCAAAAAGATGGCGGCTGACCTCAATATGAACCTGGAGGTAGTTAGTGTTCCTACGGTGCGTGAGCCGGACGGTCTGGCGATGAGCAGTCGCAATACCTACCTCAATCCCGAAGAGCGCCGGGCAGCCGCCGTGTTGTATCAGGCGCTGACCCTGGCTCAGCAGCTATACTCACAGGGCGAGAAGAATGCTGAAAAGCTCCGCCAGCAGATGACAGCCCTCATTCAGAAACAGCCATTAGCAGCTATTGATTATATCAGCATAGCCGACAACGAGACCTTGGAAGAATTAGATGTGGTCAACCCGCCGGCTCTAGTATCAATGGCAGTAAAAATCGGCACCACCAGACTGATAGATAATGTAGTGCTGGAGTGAGGAGTTAGTAAGGTTGAAAGGTAGTCTAAAGCTTCATTCTTCTATTGTAGGTTGAAGGTAGCAGACCCCGTGCCCGTTGCCCCGGATAACTCATCTTTGACTGTAAACTCAAACCTATATTGCCCCACTGGGTCATCTGATACGCTCTCAAACCACGCACAGAACCAAAGAAATTCTGGAGGTTCATCCAAATCCACATCATGAAGTTCAAAGAGGTCCAAGACGTTTGCTATGATATCACCATCGGGGTCAAATAGCTTCAGCTCGCTAAACGTTGCCCAACACTCGAACTTGTCGTCAACCCGCTTCACCGCTATGCCAAGTACATCAAAATAGAGCCAGACAACATCCCCGCGGTCAAAGTGTGCGCCGGGCTGAACTATGTAGTCCCCATCCTCACTAATCGCAGAGCACAACTCGACATTTCGAATGCTTAGCGTAGGTGTGGGAGGCGCTTCTGTCTCGGTCTCACCTTCTTGCCTCTCGCCAATGAACCGCCCTACATTGGGGATAATAACCGCTGCAAACAAAACCAAAATAAATGGAACCACTACTAAGACTACTCCCCCCATACCCCAAATCCTCTGAGTTCTCTTAAAATGCTCAACGCTATCCCATTTCTTATTTCGCCACGCCCATTCACTTCCCTTAATGCCGAGCACAATAGCCACGATAAAGCCGATAGCGGGGAGAAGACAAAGCAGTGCTATCCAAACTTTATTACCAATCCCCCATATCCAAGACAGGAGGAATGCTCCCCAGTTCCAGCCTCTGATTTCGGAAGGAACTATTGCTATCTTCCCTTGGCCAGATGTGTTTTCCACAGCTTCCCGTTCAGGGTGGTTAGCACTGTTTACCACTGGTTCTCACCTCCTTTTGTCCAAACTAAAAAGGGCACCAGCCACCGCTATATTAGTTAGCAGTTCCAGTGCCCTTTGTTCACCCTGCTCATCTTGCCTCACCCAATCCTTATCGTTTGTAAGGCTATTTCATATGTTACTTCAAATCTAGTCCCGCCTTGAGGCTTTGTCACCACCCCAAACCCTACTCCCTAATAAGCACCATTATACCCAGCATTGCCAGGAAGGCAAAGGCGGCGCTGAGGAAGAAGCTAATGGACTGATAGCATCCCATAACCAGTCGTGATAACGCTATCCGATATTGTGATATGATATTATCACCATACTGTGTCCCTATGTCAACGGGCTACGCAAATTGTCTAATTCCCTTTCACTATACTTCCAAGAGTGAGGAGTTTTCTGCTATATTAAAACTATGATTTGGGAAAATGTTACTCTGGAGGTAGATGATTTAAATATTGTCGGTAGACTTTATCTGCCCGGGAATGATATTCCCTACCCTACTGTTTGTGTTTGCCATGGTATTCCGGCTGGCACGCCGCCCAACCCAACTGACGGAGACTATCCTCTGCTGGCAGAAAAGATTTGCCGTGACGGCTTTGCCGTATTTATTTTTAACTTCAGGGGAACCGGGGCTAGTGGCGGCAATCTTGACCTCTCCAGTTGGAGAAGAGACCTGAAGACAGCCATTGATTATCTATGCACTTTGCCTGAGGTGGATAAATCTCATCTGTCGGTGCTTGGTTTTAGCGGTGGGGCTGCTGTTGCCGTATGTGTGGCATCACCGGATAAGCGGGTGTCATCTATTGTGGCTTGTTCCTGCCCGGCAGAATTTAATTTCTCTACCAGTGCTGATAACTCACGGGCTATGATTGACCGCTTTCGCAGTATCGGTGCTATAAGAGATGATGATTTTCCTCCTTCTATTGAAGTCTGGCTGGAAGGTTTCAAGCTTGTCAGTCCCATTAAATACATAGCTAATATTGCTCCCAGACCTTTATTGCTGGTGCATGGCAGCCAGGACGAGGTGGTGAGTGTAAGCCAGGCCCATCGGCTATTTGAAAAGGCGAAAGAGCCCAAGCAATTAATTATAATTGATGGCGCCGGGCACAGGCTCCGACAGAATGACAAGGCAATAGACACGGTTTTAGGCTGGCTGAAGTCTCTGTACCAGAATTAGTTGGTGGATACACCTAGGTATAATGAGCTAGTTCAGATAGACAGGAAAGGAGGATGTGCCACTAATTATATGAACGAGTACATCAGCTTGACAAACATCTGCTCTCTAACTATACTTATATCTGTTTAGAAGACAGAATAAATAAAGGCTGTGAACAAGACTAGTAGGCTTCAAAGCGAGGCACAGAGAGTCGGGTAAGGTGTGAGCCGATGCTAGCGCCGAAGTTGAATGGACTTGGGAGCTGCAAGCCGAAAGGGGGTTTCCCCCAAGTAGACTTTGACGGAAAGGGCACCGTTATCAGAGCCCAGGGTATCCGAGGTAAATGACCTCAGTACCTGATAGAGAAAGTCAGCTAATACCTGACTAAGTAGGGTGGCACCGCGAAAGATTAACCTCTCGCCCCTATGGGTGAGAGGTTTTTTAATTGCAATATTGGGAGATTGTATGTATTACCCAACATTAGAAGAGATCAAGAAATATAAGAAGGATGGTAATCTAGTACCTATTTACCGCGAAATCGTTGCCGATTTGGAGACACCGGTGTCTGCCTTCCTCAAGATTAGTCGTGGCGACTATTCTTTCCTTCTGGAAAGTGTCGAGGGTGGTCAGCGACTGGCTCGTTATAGCTTCGTAGGCACCGAGCCATACCGGATACTAACCACCAGGGGAGAGGATAGGACTGACCCACTTCCTCTTATTGCCGAGGAGCTAAACAAGCATAAAATAGTTCCAGTTAATGGGCTTCCCAGGTTTTGTGGCGGTGCCGTAGGCTATCTTGCTTACGAAACGGTGACTCGCTTCGAGGAATTGCCCTCCCCAGAATGCGACCCCCTGGGATTACCTGAATCGCTATTTATGTTCGTGGATACTATGCTTGTCTTTGACCATGTCACTCATAAGATTAAGGTTTTGAGCCATGTCCATCTCGATGGGGATGTAGAGGAAGCTTACCAAAAGGCAGTGGACAGAATTGATAATCTGGTGGACAGATTGAGCCAATCACTCAAGCCAAGCCAGTACACGAAAGCTACCACTCATCCTATGAGTAACGATAAGCTTTCTTCAAACTTCTCTAAGGAGGAGTACGAGGCAAGCGTAGTTAAGATAAAGCAGTATATCACTGCCGGCGAAGCTATTCAGGTGGTGCCATCCCAGCGTCTAGCTCAACCTACTGAGGCGGCTCCTTTTGATATTTATAGAGCATTACGCACCATCAATCCCTCCCCATATATGTTCTTTCTCGATTTTATCGACTTCCATATTATTGGGACTTCACCTGAGATTCTGGTCAGAGTAGAGGATGGTATGGTAATGACCCGCCCTCTGGCTGGAACTAGACCACGGGGAAAGACTCCGGCTGAGGATATTATGCTGGAGCAGGAACTCCGTAATGACGAAAAGGAGCGTGCTGAGCACATTATGCTGGTTGATTTGGGGCGCAATGACATCGGACGCGTTAGCCAGCCAGGCACGGTCGAGGTTAGTGAACTGATGGATGTCGAGCGTTACTCCCATGTTATGCACCTGGTTACTCATGTGCAGGGCAGGCTGCGGCGTAACCTGACCGCCTTTGATGCCCTGCGAGCTTGCTTCCCTGCTGGCACGGTATCTGGTGCCCCTAAAATCCGGGCTATGGAGATAATCGCTGAGGTTGAGCCGGAAAAAAGAGGAGTCTATGCCGGGGCGGTAGGCTACTTCTCTTTCTCAGGTAATATGGATATGGCTATAGCCATAAGAACTATGGTTATGACCAAAGGCATTGCCTATACGCAGGCAGGGGGTGGCATCGTCTACGATAGTGTACCTGAGCGTGAGTATGAGGAAACTCTGAACAAGGCACAGGCACTACTTAACGCCATTGAGCAGGCTGAGAACGCCGGCATGATATCTGGGAGGAGTGATGCTGTTACTGATTGATAACTACGATAGCTTTACCTATAACCTCTTCCAGTACTTGAGCGAGCTAGGTGAGGAGGTAGTGGTGGTGCGTAATGATAAGACCACCCTTGACGAGATTGATAGAATGAAACCACAGCGGATAGTTATTTCCCCTGGTCCGTCGGTACCGCAGCGAGCTGGTATCTCCAACGATGTCATCCAACATTTCGGTCCCAGGTTACCGATACTTGGCGTCTGCCTGGGACACCAGTGCGTCGGTTATAGCTACGGTGGCTTAATCGGGCAGGCTAAGGAGATTATGCATGGCAAGTCGTCTCTAATCCATCATAACAGCCAGGGGGTGCTGGCTGGGCTACCCAATCCCTTCTCCGCTATTCGCTACCACTCGCTGATAGTACAGCGTGATGGACTCCCCGACTGCCTTGAAGTAACGGCGTGGACGGATGACGGCACCATTATGGGGCTACGGCATCGCCAGTACCCGGTAGAGGGCGTCCAGTTCCACCCCGAATCATTTATGACTGAAGTGGGGAAGGATGTATTAAAAAACTTCCTCCGGTTGTCTTATACTAAGAGTAACAACTCGGAGGTGAAGAAATGACAGATAGCGAATGGGTTCAAATCATTTTGATGGGGTTACTTGTCGGGGTAACGATTTTCTATGCTTGGCAAGCTAGAAGGACAGTAAGTGAAATGAAGGAGCAGCGGCTAGCAGCGAAGCCTTTTGTAATTCCAGATATTGATATCCATATTAAACATAGGGATTATACAGAAAAAACGAAAGAAATTACTCAAGGCAATTTCCCAGTGGTTCTTACAAACGTTGGGACAGCATCTGCAATAGAGTTAGAACTATTATTAATAACTCCATCCAATGTTATTGTTTCTTCGAAGTTACCTTTATTATTACCAAGCGCGAATTGGAGGAGCGATATTTCATACGTACATGATTTCACTGAAGAGGGTGAACCAATTTTCGATGACCCTCCTCCCGAGGGTAAATATAATCTTATTGTGAAATTTAAGTCTGCTGCTCATCAAGAGAATCAGGTTTATGAAGTGAGCTTGCCTTTTGACTTACATTATCCACAGGGAATATTTGGGTTGAGCATAATCAGAGGTAAGCTGTTCCAAAAAACGTTGGGAGGTAAATAAGAATGATTAGAGAAGCTATTTCATCTTTAGTATCAGGAAATTCGCTGACTATGGAGGAAGCCGCCTCAGTAATGGAGGAAATAATGAGCGGCAGGGTGACCCCGGCTCAGTTTGGTGCCTTTGTTACTGCCCTCAGGCTCAAGGGAGAAACAGTTGATGAAATCGTTGGCTTAGCCCGGACGATGAGGGCTAAGGCTGTTCCGGTAATTATCGATGAACCAGTAGTAGATACCTGTGGCACCGGTGGTGATGGTTCACACACCTTCAATATCTCTACGGCAGCTGCCTTTGTTGCTGCTGGCGCCGGGCTCAAGGTAGCCAAGCATGGTAACCGGGCAATGAGCAGCCAGTGTGGCAGTGCTGATGTGTTGGCAGCATTAGGCGTCAGGATTGACCTTAATGCCAAGCAGGTGCAGAGATGCCTCCAGGAAGTGGGGATGGGTTTCATGTTCGCTCCGGTATTCCATCCGGCGATGAAATATGCGTCTGCTCCCCGCCGTGAGATTGGAATTCGCACCGTGTTTAATATCCTTGGTCCACTGACTAATCCCGCCGGCGCCAAGGCTCAAGTGTTGGGTGTGGCTGACGGGTTGCTAGTAGAGAAATTAGCGTTGGTGCTTCAAGGTCTGGGCTGTCATCATGTCTTGGTAGTCCACGGCGATGATGGCTTAGACGAAATCACAGTTACCGGGAAAACCCAGGTCTGTGAACTCAAAGACGGTGGCATCAAGAGCTATTCCATTAGCCCCAACGATTTCGGTTTACCTCAAGCCAGCCCGAATAGCTTAAAGGGTGGCACTCTTGATGAGAATGCTGCCTTGTTACGTAGAGTCCTGGTTGGCACTCCGGGTCCTCAACAAGATGTGGTGCTGATGAATACCGCCGCTGTATTGCTAGCTGGAGACAGGGTAAAGACACTCAAGCAGGGAGTAGCGTTGGCCAGGAAGGTAATAGACGAAGGCCGCGCCCTGGCAAAATTAGAACGGTTAATCGAGTTTAGCCAGAGCTTCGGGTAGAGGTTCTTAATGATTCTAGAAAAGATAGTGGGCGATAATCTACAGGAGCTTGAAAATAGGAAACATATCTTCCCATTGGAAGAGTTGAAAGGGGTAGCTCAAGAGCAGCCCCCACCCCTCGACTTTGCTTCGGCACTACATGGCGACCATATTCAGCTTATCACCGAGGTCAAAAAAGCGTCGCCATCCCGAGGTATTATTCGCCCTGATTTCAACCCGGTGGAGATAGCCTGTACCTATGCCAGTAATGGTGCTTCGGCAATATCGGTATTAACTGAGTCCATATACTTTCAGGGTAGCCTCAACTACCTGAAAGACATCAGAAACGCACTGGGAAATAAGCGGATACCTCTGCTCAGAAAGGACTTCATTCGTGACCTCTATCAGGTATACGAATCCCGGGCTTATGGCGCCGATAGCTTGCTGCTTATCGTGGCTATCTTGACGCCCGAGGAGCTAGAGGAGTTACTTGGATTAAGTCATAAGTTGGACATGAGCTGCTTGGTGGAGGTGCACGATGAGGCCGAGCTTGAAATTGCCTTAAGGAGCCAGGCTAGAATCATCGGCATCAATAACCGGGACTTGGCTACCTTTACTGTGGACATTACCACTACCGAGCGTCTACGGCCACTAATCCCACCAGATAGAATAGTGGTCAGTGAAAGTGGCATAAAGGACCGCAGCGATATGGAAAAGCTAAAGAAATGGGGTGTTGACGCCGTTCTCATTGGTGAGTCTTTAATGTCGGCACCTGACATCGCGGCTAAGCTGAAGGAGTTAATGTGACCAGGGTCAAGATTTGTGGGCTGTCTAATGTAGAGCATGCTCTAGCGGCTAGCAAAGCCGGTGCCGATTTCTTAGGAATGGTCTTTGCTCCCAGTCAACGTCGGGTCTCTCCCAAAAAAGCACTAGATATAGTTGAGGCAGTTCACAACCTGATACCCCACCCGACTATAGTTGGTGTTTTTGTGAATGAAATAGCTAAGGAAGTTAACTGTATTGCCGACTACTGCCGGTTAGACTGGGTGCAGCTCAGCGGTGATGAAGACTGGCGCTACTGCCAACGAATCGAGCGACCGATTGTTAAAACTATCCATGTGTCAACGACCAAGACAACCGAGGAAATTACTAATGAGCTAGCCACATGGTATCAAGCGCCTGTTCAGAAGCTCGTCTGCCTTCTTGATTCACGAGTGGGAAACGCTTATGGCGGAACAGGGCAAGCCTTTAATTGGCAACTAGCCAAGGAGGTATCAGCAAAATTCCCGGTCATTATTGCTGGAGGGCTTACCCCAACCAATGTTAGTCAACTGGTCAAGAAAGTTCGGCCGTGGGGGGTTGATGTTTCCTCCGGTGTAGAGAGCAACGGTCAAAAAGATGTCTCAAAAATCAGGGCTTTCATTGGGATGGTGAGAAAAGCAGAGAGGGATGTTAGTCGACCCCCAAAACCTTAAGAACATTCACTAAAGGGAGGTATGTATTGTTACCTGATAATAGAGGATACTTTGGGGACTATGGGGGGCGGTTTGTCCCTGAGACGCTGGTGCCAGCCCTTGATGAGCTGGCAACGGTCTACAAAGAGACAAAGACTGACGCTACTTTCTGGACTGAGTTTGAGTTACTATCTCGTGACTATTCTGGAAGACCAACACCGCTATACCTGGCAGAAAGGCTGAGCAGGCACTGCAGTGGTGCCCGGATTTTCCTAAAAAGAGAAGACCTGGCCCATACCGGAGCTCATAAAATTAATAACGCCCTGGGGCAGGGACTCCTTGCCCGCAAGATGGGAAAGCAGCGAATCATTGCCGAGACCGGAGCCGGACAGCACGGAGTAGCTACCGCTGCGGTATGTGCTAAGCTGGGGTTTAAGTGCGTCATTTACATGGGTGAGGAAGACATACGCCGCCAGTCGCTTAATGTTTTCCGCATGAAGCTAATGGGTGCTGAGGTAAGGGCAGTAGCTAGCGGTAGCAAAACCCTGAAGGATGCCATCAACGAGGCGATAAGAGACTGGATAACTAATATCGGCAATACCCACTACCTTCTTGGCTCTGTAGTTGGTCCCTATCCCTATCCCTCAATGGTGCGTGACTTTCAATCGGTAATCGGCAGGGAAACGAGGCAGCAGATTCTGGGCAAACTGAATCGCCTGCCTGACTATATCATCGCCTGCGTTGGAGGGGGCAGTAACGCCATTGGTATTTTCCATTCCTTTTTGAATGATAAGGATGTCAAGCTTATCGGTGTAGAGGCAGCAGGAAGAGGCATTAATACTGGAAAGCATGCCGCCTCCCTATCGGCAGGAAGGGTAGGCGTGCTTCATGGGGCAAAATCATACGTTCTCCAGAATAAAGATGGGCAAATTCGGGAAACACACAGTATATCTGCCGGGCTGGATTACCCCGGTGTTGGTCCTGAGCACGCCTACCTCAAGGATACTGGTCGTGCCACCTATGTGGCAGTAACCGATGAAGAGGCGCTTGAGGGCTTTCAGCTACTATGTAAGACTGAGGGCATCACTCCTGCCCTTGAACCAGCTCATGCCATATATTACGCCACCAAGATAGCCAACTCGTTAAGTCAGGAGCAAACCATTGTGATAAATCTTTCCGGACGTGGCGATAAGGACATGGACATCGTAGCCCAGGCGCTGGGGGTGAAGCCTTGAACCGCATAGCTTCCATTTTTAGAGAGCCAGCTCACAAAGCCCTTATACCCTATATTACTATAGGCTACCCTACTATTGAGGCTACCCTGAAGGTAGTCTCCCTCCTTGCCTCAAGCGGTTGCGATATTGTGGAGTTGGGGATACCCTTCTCTGATCCTCTGGCTGATGGTGTCACCATACAAAAAGCGAGCTTTCATGCTTTGCAAAATGGAATCACCCCTGAGATTTGTCTCGAAGTGGCTAAAGAGCTAAGTCAGAAGATTAATATACCGCTGGTATTTATGACCTACTTTAATCCAGTATTTAGCTATGGGCTTGAAGAATTCTGTGCTGCCTGTGCTAACTCTGGTATCAGTGGCTTAATTATCCCTGACTTGCCTCCAGAGGAAGGCTTAGAGCTAGAGGTTATCACCCAAAAGCAAGGGCTTGACCTCGTTTACCTGCTGGCTCCAACCAGCACTGAAGAACGAATCAAGCTTATCGCTGGCAGGTCTCAGGGATTTATATACTTGGTTTCAGTGAGCGGGGTTACCGGGGCGAGGGACAGACTGTCTTTGAATTTGGAGACATTTGTCGCCAGGGTGAGAGGGATAACTAAGCAACCTCTCTGCGTTGGATTCGGCATATCTACCCCAGAGCAGGCAAAGCAAGTAGCCCGGGTAGCTGACGGAGTAATCGTCGGCAGCCGAATAATTCAACTTATAGAAGCAGCGGATAACCTCACATCAGTCGGCAATTTCATAAAAGAGTTAAGGCATGCCCTTGATGAGTTGCCAGAGGAAGAAAAGCTATAGTTGAAGTAAGAAGTGCTTGTTTTGTGGGATAAGAGATACTGAAAAATGTCGGCAAAGGGTTGGAGAGTTGAGAGTGAGCCGCACAGGACTCGAACCTGTAACCGGCTGATTAAGAGATTCTCGATAGAAAAGCTGGCTTGCGCTTACTAGACCAACCGCTTGCCTCCTTTCCGACTGTTACTGTACGCTATCGATAGCTTGGTGTCAAGACTGTGTCTACTTACGTTTCAAATTGCCATTGCACGAAACGATGATTTGTTGTTCAATTCGAAATGGATTGAAAATAGGGGACATCTTCTACCAGCTTTGCATTTGTCTACTAGACCACCTAACACGTATGATTTAGCTTAAAGCTTCTACGCCTTGGAGCAAGACAAGTTAAGTCCTGGTTATTAGCTATTGGTTCTTTTACCTCAGGTATTATACTATGTGGATAGACAAATGAGGTTTCTTGCACGCAGTGTGGTAAAAGTGAAAGGGGTTCTTATGTTAGGTGTCTGGATTGTCATAATTATCGTCGCCGCCTATGTTATCTTTACCGGCTTTCTCTTCGTTTTTCAGTCCCATTACATTTACTATCCTGAACGTGTCCTTATGGCTGACCCGGGTAGCATCAAGCTCGACTTCGAGAGTGTCTGTTTTGAAACTGAGGATGGAGTGAAACTCTCCGGTTGGTTCATTCCCAGTGAAAGCGCTAGAGGTGTGATTCTATTTTGTCATGGTAACGCTGGCAACATATCGCACCGGTTGGAGTCTATTCAGATATTTCATCAGCTTGGACTAGACGTTTTGATCTTCGACTATCGGGGTTATGGCCAAAGTGAGGGGACACCCACTGAGCATGGCACATATAGAGACGCAGAGGCTGCCTGGCGCTACCTAATTGAGGAACGTCAGATAAACCCAAACGAGATCGTTGTTTTTGGTCGGTCGGTCGGAGGTGCCGTTGCCTCGTGGCTAGCTCAAAGCCAAACGCCAAGAGCGCTTATCCTTGAGTCAACATTCACGTCTCTGCCGGATATCGCGGCCACGGTGTATCCCTACATCCCCGTCAGGCTGTTGTTACGTTTCAAATAC
>SDBU01003786.1_pt1 | contig 19040 bp, 21 predicted proteins | sample 2277071 | NCBI WGS metagenome assembly SDBU01 (sample SAMN10397929, study PRJNA504765) | marine sediment metagenome | isolation source: marine sediment core GS08_GC12, 126 cmbsf | place: Arctic Ocean: Gakkel Ridge, Loki's castle | collected 2008 | reverse complement strand
TGGCCCCTTGAATCCTTGAATCCTCGAATCCTTGTCTGCCTCAGACAGGCTTGTCTGCCTTGTAGGCAGAATTTTCTACAACTAATCTGGAGAAGAACCGACTTTCAAGACTTGGGCAGCTATTTCCAGATGATCCGGAATATCCCCCGCAACATATGACTCTGTTATCTTATTGGCGCACGGTTCAGCGAATTCTTCCAGGTATTTTTGAACCTGCAGGGCTGTGGCTTCGGTGCTCCCGTCTAATCCTCTGTAGTTTCCGGACAAAACGCAGCCCAACTGATCCTTTCCTGCATGCCACTCAAGTCCCAGGATTTCCGTAATGCGTGCTCCCTCCACGACGTGGCGTAAAGGAAGCAGTAACCGCACACCAAAATCGTTGGCTATGTTCTGGTAAACGTCCAAGGCTTCCGAAACTTGATTTACTTTAATCGTACCGTCATGCTTCTCGCGCTCCCCTGCGATGATAGGCGCTTCACCGAGCATTGTAGAGAGTGGGATACGAATGGTGTGGAGATAAAGATGGCAGCCTACACAGGGGGTGCAAAATCCATATCTTGAACGCAACTCGCTGATAAATCGTCCGTTTAGGGCATGCCAAAAACCCGGAGAGCCGAGGACCACCAAGTCGTGCATTTGAACTTGAGGCAGTCGGCTTGTTAGGCGATCGACAGCCCTTTTCACACTTTCCCAGGACCCGTACTCGGTCCCGGTATAGACGTAGGTGGGAAGGAGATCCGTAAAGCCTTCCTCCTCAACGCTTTTCACAGCCGCAGCCACGCTGTCGCGGCCTGCAATTTCCACAATAGCGAGCCGAGGCATCCCACGGTACGTTTCAATCTTCTCCGGAGGAAGAAGCCATTTCGGAAGATCGATCACGCACTCCGGTTTATTCAAATAGAGTTCTTCCAGGCGGGAATTATAGGTTGACATGTCCTTTTTGCCTTAAGTGCTCCATTAATCTATACCGCACGCCCAACAACGCTACTTCCCGAAGTCAAATACAAAATTGGACTCCGAACACTATCATAAACTCCGCAGTGTACAAGATCAATGGGGTGAACCCTGTATTTCATGGAGCGAAATACAGTAGTTAGGGGAGGGCCTTGCCTACTTGGTGCATGTGACTCAAGGAGTCACTCGGATAGTAGATTCTTTAGATTCGCTTCTAATTCTCTTTGAGCCAAATACCCCCTGTGAATCTTCACGATATTGCTCTTATCATCCAAAAAAATCGTTGTTGGCAAAATTCTCACACCGCCAAAGGCGTTGCTTATCTTGTCCTGACCATCCAGGGCGATTTCATAGGTTATCTTTTGTTGAGCGACAAATTCTCTTACTCTGGAGGCCGAGTCTTGTGTGGCAATTCCCAAAAAGGCTATCTTCTTGTCTCGATATGCTGTGTGCATTTTTTCGAAAGCCGGCATTTCTTCTATACAGGGACGGCACCACGTGGCCCAGAAATTGATCACTACCAACTGATTCTGATCGGACAGCTCCTTTAGCGTAAACTGTTTGCCTTCTATGGTTGTAATGGTCAGGTCAGGGGCCTTGGTGGGAACCCTCTGTGACTTTGCTGAAAAGAGCTGTTTTACTGAGAGTAATCCTTCGATCTGAAGAGGGTCAAATACTCGATGAACCGGGCTTGCCACCTGAGCAAATAAGACAACCCCGATCAGGAAACCACCAACCACAACCATGTATCTCTTAATTCCGCCTCCCAGGCGGACCAGCGTAGCAAGAGGTCAGCCGGCAATCAGTACATAGCCAACGCCTTGCAGCACGCCGCCTACGAGACTGTGCAACCCTGGAGCTCCGCCCCAGCCCACATCAGCTCAAGTGGGACAAGGTTCATAGCCCCAGATATTCACGAGGCTAAAAGCACCAATACTTGCCAGTACACCGGCTAACTGATGATACCGGCCCATCATGAAGACGTCGCTGAAGGCCCCCGGGATCGAATAATTTGTCCGCTTCACCACAATAGCCAGAGCCATTCCGATTAACAAAACCAATACATTGGCCGGCATTTACCTATCCTCCTACGATTTTCAGCCCCAACCACATGCCTATGATCATTCCACCTACTGCAACGAAACTGGCCACGTCTAGTCCGGGAACTCCTGCAAGCAAATGTTTGATGATGCATCCATTGGCCAGCAGGACACCAAAACCGATCAGGATACCGCCCCCAATGTCATAGGGTAGGTCATCCTTTAGGAGCTTTTGTTCCTTAAAGCCTCTCCAGGTGAGATTGCGGGATAAGACAGCATCTACAAAAGAACCAAGGACAATCCCCAATATCAGGAGCCTGAGGATCGGAGGGATGCCGGACAACAGATAGTTGTCTGTCAGGAGCACTTTTTCACCCCAGGACAGGGTATTGGCCAGAAAACCCCCGACGGAGATGACCACGGGTTTTCCAGTCGATGACCAAAAGGGGGAAATAAAATAGAAGAGAAGCCCGAGCAGGCCCACACCGAGACCGCCAAGGATCGGTTTGAACCACGGGCTGGATACCCACGAGTTGACAGATCGTCCCTTATCCACGTTCATCACCTTCCACGTTTCGTTTGTTCAACAACGATTGAAGCTCCCCGCAGTCCCGACGTGTCGGGATTCAACGGCCCGATCAATAGGATATGTCTATACTAAATTTCATTACCCAGAGAAAAAATCAATGCCAAATTTTGTCACACAGGAGTGAGGAGCGATCTCGCCAGATGTTTTCATAACGAAATCAGTCTGATAGGAGACAGCTTGCCGGGGTTAGAAGTTCTAGAGTGGTTCTCAAAAATATGTTCCGATAAGAGCAGATGATAATTGAGAATATTATTTGGCTCACTTCTGGGTGTCCAATTTTGGGATTTTTGAATTCGCCTGGCTAAATCGCAAGAACTTGGGCGGAGCCCTCAAACAGCTTGCGATTCATAACGCCAGTCAAATTCAAAAATCTTTTCCAAAATTGCACAATGTCGTTCGCAAAATAATATTTTCAATTATCAACGACTTCGGTGCAAACGGAACATATTTTTGAAAATTACTATAAGGCGGAGTTGGGTTTGCTTGGCCTAATGGAAGGATAGCACTGCCGTCTAAGGTGGAAACGCCAGGTGCACTCAAGGGGCGGTCATTGAGGGTCTTGGGTCAGTCCAAGGAGGGAATTTAAGCTTATCGTTACATCTCGCTACTTGGATACGGCTATCAGGGTTCCAGGCGCTGTTGCAGTTCAAACCACGCGAACGAAGGCTTGGTCGGTGGAAACAACCTCGCCCACTCGGGCGGCTGCTTTGACACCTGCCTCTTTCAACTCACTTACGAGTTTGGCAGCTTGGTCATTGGGTACGGAGAGCAATAGTCCTCCCGAGGTTTGAGGGTCAAAGAGCAATGCCTCCTCGTGAATGGACCTTTTCGAAGCAGCCTCCCAAAATCCCTCCGCCAGTTTCCTGTTGGGCTTATTGCTTCCAGTGGTTTCGCCCTTCTGGTACATGTCAAGGGCGTTGGGATGAAAAGGAAGCTCGTCGTAGAAAATATCGATTTGAACCCCACTTCCCTTTGCGAGTTCAAGCGTGTGCCCCATGATGGCAAATCCTGTGATGTCCGTGCATGCGTGAACATCGAACTTCAGGGCCGTCTCAATCGCGTTCCTATTCAGGGCAGCCACCTCAGGTAGGATGGCTTCCAATTCACGGTAGGGAAGCTTTCCAGAGCGGCACGCATTGAAGAGAACACCTGTACCCAGTGGTTTGGTGAGAATTAAAGCATCGCCCGGTTGCGCACCGCGGTTGGTGAGGATCCGGTCAGGATGTACAATGCCGGTAACAGCCAACCCGTACTTTGGCTCGTTATCATCAACTGAATGTCCACCGGCTATGCTGGCATCTGCTTCCTGCACTTTGTCACTCCCGCCGCGGAGTATCTCCTTCAGCAATCCAATATCCAGTTTTGTTGAGGGAAACATTACCAGGCTAAGTGCTGTGAGTGGCTTGCCACCCATGGCATAGACATCAGAAAGAGAATTTGCAGCGGCGATCTGGCCGAACCAGTACGGATCATCGACTGGCGGGGTAATGTAATCGACTGTACTGATGATCGCCATGTCTGGTGAGATGCGATAAACAGCAGCATCATCACAAGTCTCAAACCCCACCAGGAGATTCGAATCCTTGGACGGCTGTAACGCTTCAAGAACATCCGACAAAACTGCCGGACCAATCTTGGCAGCTCAACCGCAAGTACGTGATAGGTCGGTTAAGGTCTTTTTCTTTCTAAAGAATGTCATCTGTCTTCCGAAAAGGGTTTTCAAAGAGGCTTCATGTCTATCTGGGTTTTCCGACCGGATACTTAGCCTCTTTCCAGGCCTTGATCCCGCCTGGATACCGATAGACGTTGGTGTACCCGAGTTTGACTGCCCACATAGCGCCATTATGGCTACGGCCACACTTGGTGAACCCACAGTATATGACGATCAGCCTATTCTTATCCTGGCCCAAGAGTTTCCCGAAATCTTCTTTGGTTTTTCCGTTTGTTTCAGAGGTTTTCCACTCTGTCATTTCCGGGATGGGGAACAAGAATTGAACAGCGCCTGGCACATGGTTTTTCTTGTAGCTGGCTTCATAAGGCATGGTGTCCACGATAAGCATGTCCTTTTTTGCGTCAATCCAGTCTTTGAGTTCGTTGGTCTTTACGACTTTGTAGCCACCCCTTTCGAGTTCCATGGCAAATTTAACGGCGATAGTCTCCGTTTCCAGCTCCTTTTTTCCGAAGCAAAGTCCGCTGGTTACCACACCGAAAGTTAGTGTCGTACACATTAGAAATACCAACAAAGCCTTCCTGCTACACATACCTTCACTTCCTCCTTTTACGAAGTTTGTCTTAGCCTTTTTATGGGACCTTCAAGTTTCATGATGGTGTTTGAGACAAGTGCGCCCCGGGGAGAGGATCGGACGACCCAGCGCCACCAGAAGAGATAAAGCACTCCAACAATCATCCCCAGATCCCGGTAAAAAGCTAACCTCAACGCGCCGTGTTCCCGCAGCTCATCCGCTGAAAAACACCCGCAATCAATGTCCAGATCCTTCAAAATCCCGAACCACAGGACAAACGCAAACATGACCAACAGGCCAAATGTGATGCTCAGGCTGCCTCGCACGTCGAGAATCAAACCCAGCCCGGCAACCAGCTCCAAGACTGGAAGACCAATGGCAACTGGAACGAGCAAGCCTTCCGGCACCAGTTCGTACGCAGAAATGATGTTGGCAAAGGCTTGGGGATCACTCAGTTTGGTCAAGCCGGCCCATACAAAGATTACGCCGAGGCCAAGGCGGATCAAACGATAAGGCCACAACGAAATGAGCATACTTCCAACGCTATTCAACTCGATTCCTTTCTCCACTCGCCGTCTCTGTGATGAGGCAAAACAAGCTTTGTTAACAAAGACTATCTGATACAAGCCATGGAAGTCCAATACTTAATATCGATAAAAGCCTGGCTATGATATAGAAAATATCAATATATGCATGGTTATTCCGGGGGAAGTGGGCGATGGTGTACAGGGAGGGGGTTTTTCGGAGTGTATCGGAGCGTGTTCAAGTGATTGTTAAAACTATGAAAGAGATGTGCCCGGCTTAGACGGGCCGTCCACGGTGACCAGTCTGCAGGTGCTTTTGTCGGCGGCTGTCAAGACCATCCCGTGCGACAAGATGCCCATCAGCTTGGCAGGCTTGAGATTGGCTACGATAACCACCTGTTTTCCAATCAGATCCTCGGGCTGATAGCTTTCTGCGATGCCTGCAACCACTGTCTGCTCTTTTCCCACATCGACCTTCAATTTCAGAAGCTTTTTGGACCTTGGAACAGGCTCAGCATGGATCACAGTGGCAACCCTAAGATCCATTTTCTGAAACGCGTCCATAGAGATCTCAGGTTTCCGCGAAGCTGATGCTTCTTTTGACGTGGCGGCCTCTTGGCTCGAAGATTGCGTTCTGTTCTCTTCAATCCTCGGAAACAGAGTAATCGTTTTTGGAAGTTTTGTTCCGGCTTGTGTCTTCCCCCAAACATTTAGGTCCTCCAATTTCTGGAAGGTCTGGGGCGACGACATACCGAGATGTTCGTGCATGAGCCGGGCAGCCCTCGGCATAATGGGATAAATGAGTCCTGCAATGATGCGGAGACCTTCCAGGACGTTGTAAAGGACTGTCTGTAGCTCTTTGTCCTGGGACTTTCTCTTGGCCAGTTCCCACGGGGCAGTTAGGTCTATGTATTTGTTGATATTATTTATGAATTTCCAAATCGCCATCAGGGCCTTGTGGAAGGCAAGATCTTCCATGGCCTCTTGATATTCTTGAACTGTTTTTTCGGCTCCCGACTTTATATCGAGGTCCAGATTGCTCTCCGAAGCCGCACCACCTTTCGGCACAATCCCTTTAAAGTATTTGTGGACCATGGTCACACTTCGGCTAAAGAGATTCCCCAGGTCATTGGCAAGGTCGGAGTTGATACGCTGAACCAGGGCCTTCTCGCTGAAATTGGAATCCAGGCCAAAGACCATCTCGCGCATGAGGAAGTATCGAAAGGTATCCGCTCCATATTTACTCTTGAGCTCAAGAGGCTCCACCACGTTTCCAAGGCTTTTGGACATCTTACTCTCGTCCACATTCCAGTACCCGTGGACATGAAGGTTTCCATAGAGAGGAATGCCTGCTGCCTTCAACATGATCGGCCAGTATATCCCATGTGGTTTGAGGATGTCCTTGGCTATCAGATGCTGGACGGCCGGCCAGAATTTCTTGAACGGCTCACCGTCTGGATATCCCAGGGCAGAGACATAGTTCAGAAGAGCATCGAACCAAACATAAGTGACATACTGGTCGTCAAAGGGTAGGGGAATACCCCATTGTAGGCGACTCTTGGGGCGGGATATACATAGATCCTCAAGGGGTTCCCGCAAAAAGGCGAGCACCTCATTTCTGTAACGCTCAGGGCGGATAAAATTCGGATTTGTATTGATATAATCGGTGAGCCAGTCTTGGTATCCACTCATCCTGAAGAAATAGTTGGACTCCCTGATAACTTTAGGAACCGTTTTGTGGTCCGGGCATCTACCGTCTACCAATTCGCGTTCTGTATAAAAACGTTCACATCCAAAACAGTATGCGCCTTCATATTCACTAAAATAGATGTCTCCAGCATCATAGATTTCTTGCAGGACCTCCTTGACGACCTTGATGTGAGCAGGGTCTGTGGTGCGTATGAAATAGTCATATTCTATGTCGAGTTCGGGCCACAACGTCTTGAAAAGTCCACTGATCTGGTCCGCATAGACCAGTGGACTCAGGCCTTCTTCCTTGGCCGCCTGTACTACCTTGTCACCATGTTCATCCGTTCCTGTCAGAAAGTAGGTCTCGTGGCCGCACATCCGATGGAATCGATTCAGGACGTCGGCCACAACCGTGGTGTAAGCATGACCCAGGTGAGGACGGGCATTTACATAATAGATGGGGGTCGTGACGTAAAACAGATTCACGCGGCTGTCTCCTCGATTATGTCGTCCAATCTCACGTCAAGCTCATGTCCATCGTCCGTCTTGATGGTGATCGATTCTTTTAATATGTTTTGTCTCACGACTTTTCCCTTTCCAATTTTAGTGCGGACGTACTTTCCGGCCGCGGGAAACTTAGATTTAAGGTCGCAGTATTGCTTATGTTCGAATGCCAAGCAGCACATAAGCCTTCCACACAAGCCTGAAATCTTGGTCGGGTTCAGTAACAGGCCCTGCTCTTTGGCCATTCGGATTGATACTGGTTCAAAGTCATTCATAAAGGCGGAACAGCAAAGTACATGGCCGCATCTTCCGATACCGCCGCATATTTTGGCTCTATTGCGCACTCCGATCTGGCGCAGTTCAATACGCATGCGGTAAGCCTTGGTAAGCATCTTGACCAATTCTCGAAAATCGACACGCCCATCGGCTGTGAAATAAAAAGTCAGCTTGCTTCCGTCGAACTGGCTTCGCACAGAAACGAGGTTCATTTCCAGCCCTAATTCATCGATGCATTTCAGGCAATATGCATGAGCTTGCTTTTCTAACCCAGCATTCTTTCTGTGCTGGGCGAGATCTGCGTCATTTGCTAATCGATAGACCTTCTTCAGGCGAACATTGGATTCCCCCTCGCTGGGGGGCCTGGGAGGGGTGGCCACCGTGCCAAACTCCAAACCGTGCTCGGTTTCCACAATCACGTGGCTGCCGCAGGAAAGCACGAAAAGACCGGCATCATAATTGTACGTCCTGGCTCCTGGCTCCACGCTTACACCGACAGTCTTACCCATAATGGCTCCACAAAATAAGTGTCTAAAGTTGACGGCTTCGCAGAAAGTCCATCTGCTGCGTTGCGCTTCATCTTTCGTCATTGCGACGTACTATAAGTACGCCTCATTCCTCAAGATTTGCGCGCCTTGCATCTGGAGCTTTTTGCTGTGCCGTCTGTTTCTTGACTTCTTGCGAGTCTATCAGAGTTAGAGGAAGAAAAACAATCTTTGCAATAAGTTTCATAGAATCGATAACGCTATCTCACCCTGCTTTTGCCTGGTGGTCTGAGCAGAGACGCATCATCATGACCTCTAAGGCCAGCCGCGGATTTGAGTTCCGTGAGATGGCAGTTTGTGCCGAGTGTACAACCTCTACCTTTCCTAAGAGTTCACTGACCGATCGCCCCTTTGAAGCATGCTGTATCTTGTTCATCAAGTCCTTATTGATGATCCTTTCAGGAGAGATTTTACACATGAGAATGTCCCTGAACCAGGTCATGAGCATATCCAAGGTATCGGCCAATCTACCTTTATCACGGGACAGGGCATCAGCGAACGCAAAAACAGGCTGAATCGATCTCATCGAAAGGGATGAAACTTGCTCAAGGAGACGGGAGCGCCAAACGGTCCACTCTTCTCCATCCACCGACAATGCCTTGCCCAAGCTTCCCTTGGTCGATAGAGCAAGTGTTGTTGCTGTTGCTCTATCAAGCCCGCGTAAATCCACAAGCATCTCGGCGACCTTTTCATGCGGAATCGGCCTGAAAGCGATCTGCTGGCACCTAGAGACGATGGTGGGCAGCAGGTCAGTTGTCTGACTTGCCGTGAGGATTAGGATCGTGTGTTTGGGCGGTTCCTCCAAGATCTTTAGAATGGCATTCGATGCTTCAAGGTTCATCGCCTGTGCGTCGTTGATGATCACGACCCGCTGGTTTCCCTCAAGGGGCGCAAATCTCAGTTCCCTGGACACGGTCCGGACCTGGTCGATCTTGATAAAGACACCGTCAGGTTTCACGTGAACCATATCCGGGTGGGATCCGGAAATTACCTTTTTACACGAGGGACACTCTCCACAAGCCGACACGCCCACAGGGCTCAAGCAGTTGAGGGACATGCCCAAGGCCACAGCCGTTTTTCGTTTGCCGATTCCATCAATCCCCGTAAACAACAAGGCGTGGGGGATGCTCCCTTTTTGGAGCATTTGCGTCAAGAACCGGATGGGGCGATCCTGCCCAATGATAGACTCAAGGGTCATCTATATTCGCCTTGTCTGCAAACCACCACTCGTCAGAAGCGGTGTTTAGAATTTCCTTTGCCAGCGTTTTGCCAACACTGGTTTTCATTCGATCAACTACATGCGGAAGCCAGCCCTCGGGCCCCTTGCTTCCTGTATCATGCAAGGCTTTCAGTTCCAAGATGAGCGCCAACTGGTCTGCGTCGTGGGCAAGCTGGGCTTCCAGGGTCTTCGCTGCATTGAACTCTTCAATGAGATCAGCTACTGCCTGACCAAAGGGAAGACCGTCTGTTAAGTCTGCAATAGCCCGGGATTCGTCCACCGAAAGGTACTTCTTTTGAACATAGTTGAGATCACCGGTTCTGGCCTCAGTGAGATCATGGATTACGCACATCTGGAGCAGTTTAAGAGCATTCGCTTCAGGGACGATCTGTGAGAGAACGAATCCGATGAAACTAGCAACGAAGCTATGGTCAGCTACTGATTCTCCACCAGATCCCAAGAAGTGAAACCCGGATCTGGGGATGTCTTTTAGAATCCTGGCCTCAAAGAGGAGATTTGCTATGGCTTTCATGATGTCTATAGCTCTTGGGAAAAGGTTCTTAGAGTAATTATTTGCTGTGCTTTTTGCGTCATTTCTTTGGCGTTCAAGTAAGGACTCAAGGCGCAGGGCCAGGGCGCAAGGCCTTTTGTCTCATGCCTTGGGCCTGGTCATTTTGACCGTAGCGTTTTCAATACTCCTTAATGCCCCGATGCAACCTGAGAGTCTTCTTCTTAAGGCCTATATTTATACAATTGGCGCCACGAAGGCAACCCGAAAATGACTTGACACCCTTATGCACGTCATATAACTTCCGCTCAAAATTGCATATTTCGCAATAGGTGCTTAAAAAAGGAGTCCTTCCCAGGGGTATGCCAGTCACAACCAGCAGTGACATCATTCAGATGGTTCTCTACGCAGGCCCCATGGTGCGTTTAGTCCTGTTGCTTCTGTTGTTCTTCTCAGTCGTATCTTGGGCCATCATCTTCGCGAAACATCGCTCTATTAGGAAGGCACGCAAGGAATCGGCCCGTTTTCTTGATCTCTTTTGGAATAGCCGTGATCTTTCTGAGGCGTTTGCAGCCTCAAAGCGTCTCCGGTACAGTCCCGTAGCTAGAGTGTTTCGTATGGCTTATGTTGAGCTTAAGAAGGTCAACAGATCGCAATCATCCTCCACGGATGATGAGGTGATAGACCAGGCGTCGCTCAGTCAAAAAATGGTCGCGGTTGACAACATTAAGCGGGCGCTTAGACGAGCTGTGAACATGGAACTCACTGGACTGGGCAAGTCTCTCCCTTTTCTGGCAACGACCGGAAATACAACACCTTTCATAGGCCTTTTCGGCACTGTGTGGGGGATCATGAACGCCTTTCGCGGAATCGGCTTGAAGGGTTCTGCCAGTTTGGCTGTGGTGGCCCCAGGCATTTCAGAGGCCCTTATTGCCACAGCTGCTGGATTGGCTGCTGCGATACCGGCTGTTGTGGCATATAATTATTTTACAAGTAAGGTTCGTGTTATAGAGTCGGAAATGCACAATTTTTCCGCGGACTTCTTAAACCTCATAGAACGTGACTTGATAAGACGAAGGGGGACGTAAGCCCATGGCTATGGAACAAGGCAAAAGCCCTTTCATGTCGGATATCAACGTGACGCCCCTGGTAGATGTGATGTTGGTCCTGCTTATCATTTTCATGGTCACGGCTCCCATGATGATGCAGGGGATCAATGTGTCACTACCCAAGACCACATCCAAGCCCCTTCCAGCAGAAAAGGAACATCTAATCATCACTGTCGACCGTAGCCAGCAAATCTATATTAATGATTATAAGGTAGCGCTGGAGGCCCTCCAGACCAAACTGAAAAAGATCTATGAGGGCCGTTCCGATAAGAAGGTCTACCTCCGTGCTGACAAGGGCGTACCGTACGGGGTCGTTATGCGCGTTATGTCAGAGGTGAAGAACGCTGGCGTGGAGAAGCTGGGGATGGTTACCGAGCCTTTGAAAGAGACCAATAAGAGCCGATAGCACGAAGAACTGAACCCATGCCTGCCCGTACAGATGTTTTGGACCAAGACCCCGGTACAGTCCGAATCTGGGTCGGGATGACGGGCCTTTCCATATTGTGCCACGTCCTTTTCTTCTCTGGTGTTCTTTTCCTGCCGCAGTCGCGATTTGATAGAGACTACATACCTGCCGCAGTTGTGGTGGATCTGGTAAGCCTTCCTCCGACGGTATCCAAATTACAGGGAGGCTCTGATCAGGCACGCCTTCCTGCAAGGACAGAGAAGGCACCAGAAGTGGTGCAACCAAAGGAAGAACCCATGCAGACTATAGAAAAACAGCCTGAAGAGGTATCTGGCCAGCCAGTATCTGTGGCCCCAAAACCATTGGAAGTCAAAAGATCGCTCAAGAAAAAAACCTACGATGCATCGAAGATTATAAAGAGCGCTATTGCGAGAATCGAGAAGGAGGCCCCCAAATCAAGGCCCCATTCTGTGCTTCAGGCCATTGGTAAACTGAGGGAGGAAGTTGAAGGTCAGGCAGGCGTGGTCATGAGGGGGGGGACGGCCGTAGGCGGAGTGAACAAAAAAACATTGGGACTTTTAGATATTTACAACGCAGAAATTTGGCACCGTATACAAAAAAACTGGGCTTTTTCCGAGGAGATGGTTCGGGGCCGCACCGATTTGGAAGCAACCATAATTGTGAAGATCATGAAGGAAGGCGAGATGCGTGATATGTGGTTTGAAAAAAGGTCCGGCAACAGCTATTTTGACGATTCGGTCTTTAAGGCTGTGAAAAAATCTGATCCATTACCTCCACTGCCTGATGGATATCGTAGGCCCTTCTATGAGGTTGGGTTCAGGTTCAACCTTTCTGAATTACAAAGAGGATTCTGATTGGAGGCCATGATTTCAACAGGTTGGAAGAATTTGAAAAGATCACATTTGCCTGTAATTGTTGGGCTTTTCATCATACTGGTGGCCTGTTCAAACAGACCTTGCCAGGCGCGTGTCTATATAGATATTAACGCCCCGTATCTGAGGAAAATCCCAACTGCCATCCCGATTTTCAAGGACATGAGCGAAGGACAACCCCACGGTCAGCTTGCCAAAATGCTTTCTGATCTCCTGACGGAATCAATGAAGTTTACCGGTTTCTTTAAGATGCTTGATCGTGAAAGCTTTCTCGAAGACCCTCAAGAAGCCGGCTTAATGCAGCACACAACCAATTTCAAGAACTGGACCGACGTTGGGGCCGAACTCCTGATAAAGGGAGGGTTCAAGTACACCGGAGATCTGCTTGAGGTTGAACTGCGGCTATTTGATACCTTCGGTGGCCGTCTGATTATCGGCAAGCGATACACGGGCCAACAGGGGGATCACAGGCGTATTATCCATCGTTTTTGTGATGAGATCATTCTTCGTCTGACAGGCCACCGTGGCATCTTCAGCAGCCAGATTGCGTTCGTGTCAACTGCCACAGGAACCAAGGAGATTTACATCGCAGATTTCGACGGATACAACCCAAGGCAGTTTACCAACACTGGGACGATTACGCTATTTCCTGCCTGGTCCTCAGATGGCAGGTGGTTGGCCTATACGGATTACAGACATGGAAAACCAGAGATTTTCATAAGAAACATTAAGGAGAAAAGGGGGACAGTGGTCAGTTTCGAGGGATCAACAAGTATCACTCCCGCTTGGGTTCCCGGACAGTTTGCCCTGGCAGCCTCTCTTTCCCATGAAGGCAACCCGTCGATCTATATGTTGAGTGGAAACGGCAAGCTTATGAGGAAATTGACACGACATTGGGACATTGATGTCGCTCCCACATGGTCATCTGATGGTAAGGAATTTGCTTTTGTTTCGAACAGATCTGGATCCCCTCAGATTTACACAAAAAACGTGGAAGGTGGCAACGCCCGCAGGCTGACCTACGAAGGAAACTACAACACTTCACCTCAGTGGTCTCCCCGGAGTAACTACATAGCCTACGTGGGTTCTAGCAAGGGTCACTTTGATATTTATCTGATTAGGACAGACGGGCAGGGCCCGATTCAATTGACCCGAAACGCCGGAAATAATGAATCCCCAACGTGGTCCCCAGACGGGACTCTGATTGCCTTTTGTTCCACCAGAGGAGGACCATCCAGGATCTATGTGATGAATGCTAATGGGACGGACCAGCGTCGTTTGTTGGTCCTAGATGGTGAGCAGACCAACCCGAGTTGGTCGCCCCGGCTTACCGGCTACTGAGATTCCGATGAGATTCCGGAATTTGGGCACTTGACTTTTTTCCGGGTTTCAAGTAACCAATCCCAGAAGCGGAGACGGTTAGCGAACCGCAAAAGCGAGCGCATTCCCCGTCCCGATTTTATCGGGACTGAGGGGAATCTTCAATGTGGCAAATCAGCCTTCGTGAGTCACACACATTTGGGCAACAGCCCCTCAAGAATATGCTCGATTACTTAACTTTTGCTTCAGAGGAGGTAGAATTATGACAAAGAGGTTCTGGATAGGCTTGGCACTTTTATTGGTGATCCCGGGGCTCATGTTTGTAGCTTCCTGTGCCAAAAAACAGGTTGTGTCTGAGCCTACGGTGGCTCCTGCAGAGGACGCTGAGGCAAAACGTCTGGCAGAGGAGGCCCGGGCAAGGGGCCTGGAAGAGGAGCGTTTACGGGAAGCCGGGGTGCGCCAGGAGCGTGAAGAGATGGCTGTAAGGGCAAAATTCCAGAATGAGGATGTCCGCTTTGAGTTTGACAAGTCGATCCTCCTTCCCGAGGCCCAGGATATTCTCAGGGATAAGGCAAAATGGCTGAAGGCACGCCCTAACGTTTCAGCAATTATCGAAGGGCATTGTGACGAACGAGGCACCAGTGAGTACAATATGGCCCTAGGGGATCGACGGGCTGGGAGTGCCAAGAATTTTCTTATGGATCTGGGGATTGAACCGAAACGCCTGACAACCATCAGTTATGGCGAGGAGAAGTCTTTTGATTCAGGCCACGATGAAGAGGCATGGGCCAAGAATAGACGGGCTCATTTTGTCATAGACTAAAATACGATCACGATCATCGGTGATAATGATGGAGTGATGGAGCACTGGAGTAGTGGGTAGGAAGAGCAAGAAAAATATCCACTATTCCTCCAAATCCATCACTCCAGTACTCCATCAACCCAATACTCCGATTGGGGCGAAGCCCCCAAGATCTATGCGTGCGAAAATGGGTGCATTGTGGATAGTCCTTGTGGTAACCGGGCTCATCTTATCAGGCGGTTGCGCCTTCCAAGACGATCTTCTATTGCTCAATGACAGGGTGAATGCCTTGGAGCGGGAGGCCGGGGCAGACAGGGCATCGCTTCGGTCTGAAGTGGAGAGTTATCACGAAGATCAGGCAAAGTCTGACCAGGACTCTCGCAACAGATATGCCGAGCTGCATGCGCTCGCAAATGACCTCAGACACGAAATGGGGCAACTTCGCGGAGAGCTGGAACAGGACCAATATGATGTTCGTAAGCGGAAGGCCCGCTCGAAGAGCCTGGAAGAGTCTCTTCAAAGCACCCTAGACCGGGTTGTCCGGATAGAAGGATATCTGGGGATGGAGCTTTCAGAAAAGCCCGTTGGTTCGGATGCTGACCAAGATGAGTCTGTAAAGGGAGAAGAGGGAGTAAAGGAAACCCCCGAAGCCCTTTATGCCAGAGCCAAACAACGTTTTGACCAGGGTGAGTATGAGAATGCTCGAGAATTGTTTCGGTCCTTTTTGAAAGAGTTTCCAAAGTCCGAAATGGCTGACGGTGCGCAGTTCTGGCTTGGGGAAATCTACTATCACGAGAAGTGGTACGAAAAGGCCATATTAGAATATCAAAAGGTGATTGAAGGCTACCCCAAGGGAAAAAAGACCCCCAGTGCTCTGCTTAAGCAAGGGCTTGCCTTCCTTAATATAGGTGACAATGCGAATGCGGGACTTATACTTAAGGAATTGATTCGAAAGTTTCCGGATTCCAATGAGGCTAATGTTGCCAAAAACAAGTTGAAGACATTGAAATGATTGACAGGGCCGAAACCTGGGTTTGAAACCAGCACTTAAGGTTATCGGGATAGATCCCGGCTTAGCCGAGACAGGTTATGGGGTAGTCCACGGGTCTGGTTCCCGGATTGGAGACTATACCTTCGGCACGATTCGTACTTCAAACGCCGAGACTTTGCCTAACAGGCTTCACTACATCTTTTCTGAACTTTGTTCCATTCTTGATTCCCAAAAACCCGACCTGATGGTCATTGAAGATATCTTCTCCGTCAAGCAATATCCGAAATCGGGTATTTCCCTTGGAAAGGTATGTGGGGTCATCCTGCTGGCGTCTTCTCAGTGGGGCATTACGGCAATGGAGGTCCCTGTTCGGGAGGTCAAGCGTATACTGACCGGCAACGGCAACGCCACCAAGAGTCAGATGGAGAGGGCGGTCAGACATCTCTTGAAAAGAGATACACCCATTACACCGTCACACGCATCTGACGCCATGGCTCTTGCCCTGGTAGGCATGTCCAGGAATGCCTGATAACCCTAGCGTTGCATAAACAACACGCCTGGGGTATTGAGTATGCGATAATACCCACCAGTTGTAGCGGTTTTTAGGCTTAGGGATAAACAGAGGCAGAAGATGATTGGATATTTGGAAGGCACGTTAATAAAGAAGGATGATGATCGAATATTGCTGCTGAACAACCAGATCGGTTACGAAATACTTCTGCCCGCCTTTGTCAGAAAGACCTTTCATGCCAAAAAGTCTGGGGACGATGTTGCCCTGTACATTTACTATCACCAGACCGAGCGGCAGCCGAAGCCAACCCTGATCGGTTTCAATTTGGAGGTAGAGCGGGAGTTCTTCCGTCATTTCATTTCGGTCGAAGATATCGGGCCCATGAAGGCGGTTCAGGCCCTGTCGGTGCCGGTTCGCGATATTGCCAGGGCCATCGAATCGAGGGACTTGGTCTATCTTAAGCGACTGAAGGGGATCGGAAATAGGACAGCCCAGAAAATTTTGGCTACCCTGGAAGGGAAAGTAGCCAAGTTTGCCTTAATCCGGCAGGCCGAAGAATACACTGAAATTGTCGCTTCTGAAAATTTCATAGAGCAGGTCCAGGAGGTCCTTTCAAAACAGCTTGGCCATACAGTGAAAGAGGCCAAGGAGATGATCGCCGGAGCCTTACAGAGGAATAAGGACATAAGCACAGCAGAAGAGCTTTTTGAAGAAGTCTATCGTGGGGAAGGCTCCTGATGGGACAGGAGAACCCGCCAAGGGGCGCTGCTGACGAGAGCGTCAGTGATATAGTTTCTGCGGGGTCAGTAGATATGGAGGAGAAATCGGAGTTTATTAGCCTCAGGCCAAAACACCTGAAAGAGTATGTGGGTCAGGTGAAGGTGGTGGAGACCCTCAAGATTGCCATCGAGGCGGCGCTTAAGCGAAAAGAGCCCCTGGATCACGTGCTGTTTCACGCCCCTCCTGGTTTGGGAAAAACGACCCTTGCACACATTATTGCCGAGGAGATGGGTGTTGATATCACCGTAACCTCTGGGCCGGCCCTGGAAAAAGGAGGCGATCTCTTGGGTATACTGACCCACCTGGAAGAAGGGGATGTCCTCTTTATCGATGAGATTCATCGTCTTCCCAGGGTTGTGGAGGAGTTTCTCTATCCTGCCATGGAGGAGTTTGCAGTCGATTTCATCTTTGACAAAGGGATTCACGCCAGGAGTCACCGTTATCGCTTGGAACGGTTTGCATTGGTCGGGGCCACGACTCGGGCAGGATCGCTTTCGCCGCCCCTTCGTGAGCGGTTTGGGATTTTCAGGACCCTTGATTTCTATTCTGAAGAGGACTTGGCTCGTATTGCCAAGCGTTCGGCTACCCTGTTGGATGTTACCATGGACGAGGATGGAGCCCACGAGATTGCCTGGCGCTCACGGGGCACCCCTCGAATCGTGAATAGGCTCTTGAAGCGGGTACGGGACTTTGCCCAGGTGAGGGGAGATGGGCTCATCCACAAGGTGACAGTTCAGGAAGCATTAGAGCTTGAAGGGGTGGACAAAAAGGGACTGACAGTCCTGGACAGAAAGTTTTTGAAAACCATCATAGAGTTTTATAAAGGCGGTCCCGTGGGAATCGAGGCAATTGCGGCCACCTTGCAGGAAGAGTCTGATACCCTGGTGGATGTTGTGGAGCCGTACTTGCTGAAAATTGGATTTTTGACTCGCACCTCATCTGGCCGGAAGGTCTCAGAAGAAGCCTACCGACATTTTGGCTTGCCAGTTCAGCCAGGGCTGTTTAAGTAACGGAGTAGTGGAGTGTTGGAGTAATGGAGTATTGGGGTACTCCGACATGCTTCATTGCTCCGTGCCGTCTGTGAGAGATAAGAATCCCCATTATCAGGGCTGACTGTTGCTATGAGAAGAACCCCTGTTATTACTCTGCTTACTGATTTTGGCCTTCAGGATGAGTATGTTGGCGTCATGAAGGGAGTCATCCTGTCCGTAAACCGAGACGTTCATCTGGTTGACATTACCCACAACATTACCAGATACGATGTTAGACAGGCAGCCCTGGCAATAAATGCCTCCTTCAGGTATTTTCCAAAAGGTTCAATTCACGTGATCGTGGTCGATCCCGGTGTTGGTGGAGAGAGAAAGATCATCTGCCTTAAACAGGAAGGGCATTTCTTCGTGGCACCCGACAATGGCGTCCTGACCATGGTCATCCAGGACAAAAAGGTCGAGAAGATCTGCGCGATAACAAACCATAAGTATTTTCTGAAACCAGTGAGTGACACGTTTCACGGCCGGGACATTCTTGCCCCGGTCGCAGCCCACCTGTCAAAAGGTGTTGACATACTGGGCTTCGGAGAGGAGGTTCCACTCGAGCATGTTAGTAGACTTGAGATTCCCGCCCCCTTTGTCTCTGCCGGAGATGAACTGGTGGGAGCCGTGATATCGATTGATCGATTCGGGAACCTTGTCACAAATATCAGTCAGGCAACCTTTAAAAGGTTTCAAGACGATGTCAGATCAACACAAGTTGTAGTCAGACTGGGAAGGTTTAAGATTGACGGGGTGTCAAAGTCTTATGGGCGTGTAAAGGCCGGCGCTCCTGTTGCCATCTTCGGAAGCCGCAAACTCCTTGAGATCTCTTTGAACCAGGGAGATGCCCGTGCATATTTTAAGGCCAGAATCGGTCAGACCGTAAGAGTCAAGTCAGTCACCAATAAGGCCTCCTAGCCACAACGCGCAGCAACTTTGCTTGGAACTGATGAGCAATATCCCTAGAAGCCATTTCAAAACCTCCCTTATCGCCGGTTCGCGGCTTTTGTAAAGCGCTAAGCTTGCTACGCTAAACCTTGAAAACTCGGGCTAACGCCCTCAGACAGTTCAAGGTTTTAACGCTCCGCTTCGCCAAGCGCTTTTGG
>SDBU01003785.1_pt1 | contig 19043 bp, 19 predicted proteins | sample 2277071 | NCBI WGS metagenome assembly SDBU01 (sample SAMN10397929, study PRJNA504765) | marine sediment metagenome | isolation source: marine sediment core GS08_GC12, 126 cmbsf | place: Arctic Ocean: Gakkel Ridge, Loki's castle | collected 2008 | reverse complement strand
GCTTCGTTTTTCACGCCCTTCCCAGGCCTGCCAGTCTCCATCAACCCCACTTTAGGCCCCTTTTACCCTTCTACATGGGACTTCTGCTTCGAAATCCCTACTGTTGAGGCAGCTCCAACAACACTTTCCACAATGTCAGATACACACATGTCTGTGCTCGAAAGCAGTTTCAGAATCTTCAACCGTGTTTCATTGCCCAGGGCGTGGAAAACCTTGGCCCGTCTCTCAACGTCGGCATTGGGCAAGGTAGCGTCATCGGAGCGCTGCTCTCCAGCCTGCTTAGCGAATTCCCCTTCTTCCAGTTGATAGGCACCTGGCCTTACAGCCGTATCCATAACAGACCGCCGGGCATGAGCACTACAGGACTAGTTTTCTAGGTGTGTTCCAACCCTAATAATTATACAGTTGCCGATGGTCTCTGTCTAGCGGGGAAAACCCTATTTCATCCCTTTCGATGTCGGGGAAATCCCTATATTATTTAACGCCGGCGTACACGGCCAGTCAGCCGTCGGGCACGTCTCGCATCTGAGTAGAGGAAACGAAAAGGGGTTTTGGAATCGCGGCTCAGCCGCAGTTCCAAAACCCCACAACTGCAAGAGTATGTAATCTGTCCCCTCTATCTAGCGCTGACCAGACACCGACTCCTCCGCTTCCTCCCTCACCAGAAGCCCTACTCGCAAGGCGTAGCGCACCAGTTCAACTCGACCCTTTATCCCCAGCTTCCTTTGCATACGCGCTCGGTATGCCTCCACCGTCTTGACGCTGAGGAAGAGCTCGTTGGCAGTCTGTCTGTTGGTGTAGCCAAGGGCTATCAGCTTGAGCACCTGCTGTTCGCGATTGCTCAAGATGTCGCGTTTACCTGTCTTCGCCTCCGTGGGCTCTTCATCCTCCCCCTTTCCCTTCAGAAGCATGTGAGCATGAGCGGGATGCAAATACGTTCCGCCCTCGTGCACAGCCCGTATGGCAGACAGCAGTTCGGTGTCGGCAGACCTCTTCAGAACGTAACCAGACCCCCCTCTCTCAAGCACCTGACGGAGGTAGCTCTCGTCGTCGTGCATCGTCAGGGCCAACACCTTAACCTCAGGGCTATCCTCCTTGATCTTTCGGACAGCATCCAATCCATCCGGTCCCGACATGGTAATGTCGAGAAGCACAACGTCAGGGGTCAGCTTCTTGGCTTGAGTCACGGCCTGATCTCCCGTGCTGGCTTCGCCCACAACCTCCATATCAGCCTGGGCATCCAGCAGCAGGCGAAGGCCTGCTCTGAGCACGGCGTGATCATCTGCCAGAAGCACGCGAATCTTTTCCATAGCCAAGCCAATGTCCTTTCAGCGCCCGCCGTCCAGGGGGATTTCGATAAAGACGGTAGTGCCTATACCCGGCGTGGACTCCACGGTCAGCTTGCCGCCAACCAGGGAAGCCCGTTCTTGCATCCCGTGAAGCCCTAATCTCGTGGGCTGTCCTGAGGTGAGGACACTCTCTACGTCGAAGCCACGGCCATCATCCTCGACGATGGCTATCACTGAGCCCCTTCTCTGCTCCAGGAGCACGCTCACGTGACTGGCCTCGGCGTGTCTGGCCACGTTGGTTAAAGCCTCCTGGACTATACGATAGAGGGTTGTCTCCACCTGAGGAGTCAAGCGCTTATCCTCAAGCCCCACGGTCTCGAAGTCCGCATCCAATCCGAAACCCGTGGCGTAGTCTTTCACGTAGCGCTTTAAGGCAGCCACCAGGCCCAAGTCGTCGAGCACGCTGGGTCTGAGCTCCAGAGCCAAACTGTGCAAACTACCCAAAGTTTGGGCGGCCGTGGCGCGCAGTTGACCCGCTGTGCTACGAACCTCCTCCAAGCACGTGGCCCCTTCCAATACCTTAAGGCCCACCATCAGCGAGGTTAGAGCCTGGCCCGTCTCATCGTGCAATTCGCGAGCGATTCGCTTGCGTTCATCTTCCTGAACAGTGATGATTCTTTCGAGAAGCCGACCTCGGAGAACCTCTTTGTCGTGCAACTCCTCTGTCATGTAGTTGAAAGCAGCGGCCAGTTCTCCGATCTCATCGTTGCCTTTGATTGCCACCCGCTGATCTAAGTCGCCCTGGCTGAGCGATTTTATGGCCCCCTTAAACCGCCCCAGTCTGGCGACCACTAGACGGTCCATCGTAAGGTTGACAACTAACATCACCACCACGATGGTTCCAATTGACCACAGGAGGCTGTTGCGGCGGTCAGTGGCCAGATGTTGGTCAATAGTCACCATCGAGAAGTCACTGATCAAGATGCCCAGGGTCTTTTCGCCGCTCTCATGGCACCCCCGACATTCCTCCCGGTTCTCTATGGGATTCAAGTTACGGAAGACCCTTTCACCTTGATCGGTTGCGAAGATACAGGTTAGGCTCCGATCCACAGCTTTGTGCTCGTGACAGGACTGACAGGTAGTGTCACTGAGATCCAGCATCGCCCCAACTCTTCCCTGATCCGCGGAGATCACTATCCGGCCTTTATTATCGAGCAAGAAAAGTTCTTTGACCTCCTCTATTTTCGCAATCTCGTCCACGATCCCCTGGACTTCGGTGAAGTCGTTAGTCAACATGGAGTGCTGCAAGCTGCCTTCAATGATCTCACCCAGGCTAGAAGCATGAAGCCTCAAGTCATCCACCATCGAATCGCGGTGGTTGCTGTATTGCAGATAGGAAACGATAGCTAAGATGATGAGCACTGGTATGGTTACGCCAGCCGTGATCTTGAAGCGTAGACTCTGGTAAATTCTTCTCGATTTCATACTCTCACTCCCACTGCGAGCAGATAGCCTGATCGTGCATCCCTTGATGTAACGACACGAGTTGCCTCTTCCTCAAGCACAATTATTATACTACAAATCAGGGTCCTTATCAAACTCTGGTGGGCAACAAAAATATGCGCCTGGATCAAGTCATCAAGCGCATATCTTCGTCGAAGCAGTATGTCAAGAACTTGCTTCTGCGGATCAACATTCCTTCTCAACTGGTCTGGTATGTTGACGTTGAAGTCAGCTCTCTCACCACTTTCTCCAGAACAGTGGTTTTACCGATTATGGGATTAGTATTCATCGGGCAATCCCTGGAGCTCCTCATAACTGAAGACGGGGCCATCTTTGCAGATATAGGCAGGGCCGATGTTGCAGCGCCCGCACTTCCCCAGCCCACATTTCATCTTCATCTCCAGGGTGGTGATGACCTGGGCAGGGGCAAACCCCATTTTGCCCAAAGATAGCAGCACAAACTTGATCATGATCGGCGGGCCGCAGGTGATCACTATGGCATTCTCCGGCGAGGGATTGACCTTCTCCAGCACGGCGGGCACAAAACCGATCTCCCCCTCCCAGCTATCATCCTCCCCGCCGGGATCAACGGTCAGCACGGTGTTGATCCCCTCCATCTCCCCCCATTCTTTTAGTTCCTGCCTGTAGACCAGGTCGGCCGTGCTCCTGGCCCCGTAGATAATGGTGATGTCCCCGAAATCTCCTCTGGTGTCTATGCAGTTCCAGATCAATGACCTCAAGGGAGCCAGGCCAATTCCGCCCCCGGCAAAGACGAGATTCTTCCCCCGCATCTCCTGGATGGGGAAGCCCCGGCCGTAGGGGCCGCGAAACCCTACCGTATCTCCGACGTTCAGCTCATGAAAGGCGTCGGTCACCTTACCCACCTGCTTGACGCTGCACTCGATATACCCCTTCCGAGTGGGAGAATTCGCGAGACCGAAGGGAGCCTCTCCCTGGCCAAAGATGGAAAAAAGGGCAAATTGGCCGGGTTGAAAGTCCAAATCCTGCTTCAATCTCCTGTCCTGAAACACCAATCTAAAGGTCTTTACGTCGGGCGTCTCTGGGGTGATCTCTTCTATGGTCATGAGATGGGGCAGAAATATATTCTTCATCGCCTTACTTCACTCCCTCACTGTCCTCAACACTTCGGTGATATCAACGCCCACTGGACAGTACTGGATGCACCTTCCACAGCCCACGCAGAGAGTCCTCTTGAAGTTCTGCGGATAGTACTTGAATTTGTGCATGATCCGCTGGCGGTAGCGACGGTAATGGGTGGGGCGCGGTTGGGCGACGGGCATCCTGGTGAAGTCCTGAAAAGCGCAGGAATCCCAGAGCCGTACTCGCTGTCCTTCATCGGGGTTGCCCTCATCCTGGATGTCAAAACAGTAACAGGTGGGGCAGAGAAAGGTACAGATAGCGCAGTCAACACATTGCGGGGTGATCGTCTCCCAGACGGGACTCTCAAAGCTCAATGCCCTGGGCAGCCCCTCAGCATCCACCTCTCTGACGATTTTCTCCCGCCATTCATCCTCCAGCCATGCCCTTTCCCGGTTGTGCTCCTGATCGCTCTCCTGGAAGAGCTCCTCATGCTTCTCGACCAGGGTTTTTCCCCGCCTGGTGATGATCTGAACGTGATAAACGTCACCCAGAGGGGTCAGGAGCAGATCCGAGCCCTCGATCCCGGCTGGAGACCCATCCACCGAGACGCAGAAGCAGGTCTTGGCCGGTTGCGCGCAGGCCAGAGAGACGATGACCGTCTTGTCTCTCCGCTCAAGGTAGAAAGGATCCAGGCAGTCCCAGGTGACCAGCTTGTCGAGAATGGGAAGGCTGGCCACGTCGCAGGGTCGAGCGGCGAAGATCACCCGAGAGGTATTGAGTGAGGGGGGAGGGGGGACCAATTTCACCTCCTTCCCCGCCAACTGGTACCCGAAAAGCACTTCCCTCGGGGGAAAGAAGAACTCTTTGAGAGATTTGACGGGTTTCTGATCGTTGAGATAGATTTCACTCCCCGAGCTTATCTTTCCGTAAGATAGCTCGTCCTTAGGAGCGATCACCTCGTGATCTCTGATCAACTCATCCACCAGTTGCAGCAGCCTGTCCCGCTGCAGTATCCTGGCCTCCATGCCGTCCCTCCCTGCTCTCACCTGATGAAGTCCTGCGGGTCATCAACCCGAAAACTGTATAAGGCCGGTGGTATTTCCACGTCCATCCCCGCTACATAATCGAATGCTTCTTGCACTTCCGCGGCCATCTTGGCATTGAGTATGCTCAAGGGAATCCCCATGGGGCAGACGCGGTCACACTCACCACAACTGGTGCAGCGGCCAACGAGGTGAAGGGCGCGGATGATGTTCCAGCTCCTGTTATTCTGAGGGGAAGGGGACCTGTCAATCCACTGCGGTTGATTCTCCTCGACAATACATCGTTCGCAGTAGCAGAAAGGACACACCTGGCGACAGGCGTAGCAGCGGATGCATTTGGAGAACTGCTGCTCCCACCAATCCCAGCGCTCGGCTGGGGGCATCGCCTCTACCTTCTGTATCTCGGCAGCGGTCCTTTCCTGCTCTTCCTGATCCTCTTCGATCCGGCCCACCTGGATGTCCGGCTCAATGCCGGCCGGGGTTCCATCCACGATTCCCAAAATGACCAGTTGCTCTCGCTTGAACTGATGCTCCTGAATCAAACCCACGATGGTTCGCAGCGTCGCTGGCCTGGCCACCAGGGCCACGCGTGGCCCTTCCTCCTCCGCCCTGAAGCGAGAGGTCAAGTACCCTTCCCGCCCCACCAGATACCTGGCCAGGTTGTGAGAACAGTGTTCGTTGAAGATCAACTGCCCCGCCTGCGAGGCCTCGGTTATGAAGCAGGGGGTGACCACCTCCTGGTCCCAGCCCTGCCTGTAACCGATGACCAGCTCCACCTTTTTATCTTGTAGCAGCTCGCGTGCCTCTTCCTGAATCCTCTGGATGATCTCTTGCATGGATATCTCCTGAAGATCACGGTCTGAATGGCCCCAGCCTCCTGATCTCCTCCGTGACTTCGGCCACCACCTGCGCCCACTTCGACCCCTCGCTGGCCGAGACCCAACTCATCTGCACTCTTCGAGGGTCAACGCCCACAAATTCCAGCAACTTGTGGAGCATCAGCATCCGGCGACGGGCATAGTAGTTCCCGCTGGTGTAGTGGCAATCGCCGGGGTGACAACCCGAGACGAGCACCCCATCCACGCCCCTTTCCAGGCATTTCAACACCAGTTTGGGGTCTATGCGGGCCGAGCAGGGCACCCGAATGATCCTGACGCTGGCCGGGTACTTGATGCGGCTTCCTCCAGCCAGGTCTGCCCCGGCGTAGGAGCACCAGTTGCAGAGAAAAGCAACGATCCTGGGCTTCCATCCTCCATCCTCCATTTTCCATCCTCCATCTTCCATCCTCCATCTTCCATCATCAGACCACCGCTACCTGGGCAAAGACCTGCTCGTGGCTGAAGCCCGCCAGGTTTGGCGCCCCTGCCTTACAGACTACCGTACAGTTGCCACAGCCATGACAAAGGCTCTCAACCACCTGGGCTGCTATCCTGTTCTGCCTGGTGATCACGTCGGCAAACTCTGTCTCTTCGATAGCTCCGAAAGGACAGACTTCCTGGCAGGCGAAGCAGCCGCTGCACAAACTGGGGTCAATACGTGCTATCATGGGCTCAGCGGCCAGAAAGTCATGGCTGAACAGGCCCAGGGTCTTGGCCGAAGCGGCGGAAGCGGTGGCAATGGTATCGGGAATGTCCTTGGGGGCCTGACAGGCCCCGGTAAGGAACACGCCCCTGGTCACGGTCTCCACCGGGGCGAGTTTGGGATGGGCCTCGGTGAACAGACGGTTCTCATCGTAGGGGATACCCAGCATCCGCGCCACGTCCACCGCATCATCCCGGGCCACCAGGGCGGTGGCCAGAACCACCAGATCGGCCTTGATTTCAATCTGGTTTCCACTCAAGGTGTCGGCCCCCCATACCACCAGTTGCCCATCGTGCTCGAAGATACGGGAGACCCGGCCCCTCAAGTACTGAACTCCAAATTCCTCCTGGGCCCTTCGGACGAACTCCTCGTAGTTCTTTCCCGCCGCCCGGATGTCCATGTAGAAGACGTAGGCCTGACCATCGGGATTCTGCTCTTTGAAGAGCAGGGCTTGTTTGGCCGTGTACATGCAGCAGAGCCGGGAGCAATAAGGGACCCCTTTGGCCCTGTCCCGCGACCCCACACATTGAATGAAGACTATTGTATGGGCCTCTTTCCCATCGGAAGGGCGGGTGATCTTCCCGCCGGTAGGGCCGGAGGAGTTGACCATCCTTTCAAACTGCAGGCCCCTGATCACGTCCTTATACTGTCTCCCCCCATATTCCCCATAAACCGACCAATCGAAAAGAGTGAAGCCGGTGGCCACGATGATGGCTCCAAATCTTTCCTCGATCAGCTCATCTTCCTGGGTGAAATCTATGGCCCCCACTTCGCAGAACTTCTCACAGACCCTGCACTTGTTCCGCTGGTAATAGATGCAATGCTCTCGATCAATGACGGGCACCCGGGGCACGGCCTGGGGAAAAGGAATGTAGATGGCCTTGCGCGGGCCCAAATACTCGTCAAATTCTGAGGGCACCTTCTGGGGGCACTTCTGCCAACAGGTACCGCAGCCGGTACACTTTTCAGAAATGACCGAACGCGCCCGACGCCGGATCCTGACCACGTAGCTGCCTACGTATCCGGAGACCTCCTCTACCTCGGAATAGGTGTAGATGGTGATGTTCTTGTCCTGGGCCACGGTGACCATTTTGGGGGTGAGGATGCAAGCCGCGCAGTCCAGGGTGGGGAAGGTGCGGTCGAACTGGGCCATTCTCCCCCCGATAGAGGGCTCTCTCTCCACGATGACTGCCTCGTAGCCGGCCATCCCCACATCAATGGCGGCCTGAATCCCGGATATGCCTCCTCCTATGATGAGGGCTCTCCGCTCGATGGGGATGCTCATTGCAAACAGGGGTTTGTCCTGGCGCACCTTGGCCCGGGCCATGTCCATCAATTGGACCGCCTTTTCCGTGGCTTCCGCTCGGTCTGTGTGCACCCAGGAGCACTGCTCCCGGATATTGGCCATCTCCAACAGATAGGGATTCAACCCCTCGTTCTCCAGACAGTGGCGAAAGGTAAGCTCGTGCAGGTGGGGAGAACAGGCGGCCACCACGATCCGATCCAGTCCCCTGTCCCTGATGGCCTCGGCAATCAACTTCTGCCCCGGATCGGAACACATGTATTTATAGTCCGTAGCGTAGACAACTCCGGGAAGATCAGCCGCCAGCCTGGCAGTCTTTTCGACGTCCACTATGGAAGCAATGTTCGTGCCGCAGTGGCAGACAAATACTCCTATTCTTGCCATGTTGTATCCTTTGCCTTCCAGCCAGTCATCTTTCTCTTACCCCGCCAGTATGGAGCAGTTTCTGGGGGCTTACGGTGAGCTTATTCAGGCCCAGTTCCCTGGCCCCCATACCCAGCCCCAGGCCAACGAGCTGGGTGAAGTACAAAATGGGAAGGACGAATTCGGTCTCGTATCGTTTGTTGATCTGCGCCTGCCTGAGGTCCAGGTTCGATTGGCACAGCGGGCAGGCTACCACGATGCACTCCGCCCCTTCGTCGGCGGCCATCTGCAGGATGTCACGAGATAGTTTCAGCACCACGTCAGTCCTGGTCAGGGCCAGGCTCCCGCCACAGCACTCTGTCTTGTAAGGCCAGTCCACCGCTTCTGCACCCAGGGCGGTAGTCAGTTCATCCATGGAGGTCGGATTCTCCGGGTCGTCAAATTCGACCACCTCCGGAGGCCTGACCAACAGACAGCCGTAATAGGCTGCCACCCTCAAGCCGGTCAACTGCCTGCTCATCTTCTCTCGCAGGGCATCAAGCCCATATTCGGTGACCAGTACGTCCAGGAAGTGCCTGACTCGGACCTCCCCGTTGTACGGGCTACCCACAATCTCGTTTACCTGAGCACGAGAGTCCTCATTGGAACTCATGGCCTTGTTGGCCGCCTTGAACCGACTGTAGCAGGCCGCGCAACACACCAACGTATCCAGGCCCAGCTCCTGGGCTAAGAGCAGGTTTCTCGCCGGCAGCGCCAGGGACAGCAGCCCGGAGGTCATATGAGCGGAAGTAGCGCCGCAACAGCTCCAACCGGGGATCTCTTCCAGTTCGATACCCAGGGCCTGGCTGATGGCCCTGGTGGAGATATCGTATTCCCTGGCGGTTGAGTGAAGCGAACAACCCGGATAGTAGGCGTATTTCATCCCAGCTTGGCCTCCAGTTCCCTGGCCTTGGCGAACATCTCTTTGAGCCCTTTGATGTTCCTGTCCCTTGGTGGCAGCAGGCTCAACTTCCCTTTCAGGAACATCTTAGGGGCCATGAGAATGTCCTTTAGATAGTGGCCGCTCCTCATATTGTAGATGCCCATCATGCCCATCTCGAACACTCTTCCATGTCGCCTCACGCTCCCCAGGAAGATGCGGTGGAACAGGGGCACGTCTTTCTCCGGGGACTTGATGCCCTCAGCATAGGCCATCCTGCGCAGAGCATCCATCACTCCAGCCAGGTCCACCTCCTGGGGGCATCGAGTGGTGCAGGTTTCGCAGGAAGCGCACAGCCAGATGGAGCGGCTGGACAGGACCGCCTCATGCATGCCTAACTGTACCATCCTGATGATTTGGTTAGGGGGATAGTCCATGGCGAACATGGTGGGGCAGCCCGCCGAGCACTTCCCACACTGGTAGCAGGCGGCCAGGGTTTGAGCGCTTCTCTCCTCCACCTGGCGCATGAACTCCAATTGTGATTCGGTATGCGGCAAGAGCCACCTCATCTGTATCGCCTCTTTTCCAGTTAAACTTGTGGAAAGGAAAAGGTGAACTTGCTTCCTTTGCCCAGTTCCGATTCCAGGTGGAGTTGCCCACCGTACAGCTCCACCACTCGCTTCACGAGGGGCAGCCCCAATCCTGTGCCGTAGGGCTCCACTTCCTTCGCATTCCCCGCCCGGTAGAATTCCTCGAATATGCGGGACATGTCCTGCTCCGCTATCCCTATGCCTGTATCCTCCACTTCGCCAATCACACAATGGCGTTCCTCTTTGAGGGAGATAGCGACACTTCCCCCCGGATCGGTGTACTTGATGGCGTTGTCAATCAAGTTGAACAACAACTGCTCCATGTGCTCGTCCGTAGCGCCAATCAACGGCAGGGTGTCCGGCACATCAAAATGCAAATCAACCCCTCTCAGCGTGGCCTTGATGCGTATCTCCGGCATCACTCGCCACAATATGTCCACCAGTTGCACAGGTCGTATCTCTTTTTTCTCTATCTCCGCCTGCCGTATGCCACCCAGGTTCAGAAAGTCGTTGACCAGAGCCAGCATGGCCCTGGCCCGATCGCGTGCCAGGCGCAACATCTCATCCTGTACCGGTTTAGCATTGGTGATATACCCCTGCAGGAGCACGTCCAATGTGTTCTGGATAGAAGCGCTGGGGGCTCGCAGTTCATGAACCACCTGCAACATAGAAGCCGATCCCATCTTCAGCTTCTCCACCTCCCTCTCCGCCTCGGCCAGGGCTGCACTCCGTTCCTGCAGCATCTCTTTCGTGGCTGCCAGTTCCTTTTCCCGCGCCCGCAGCCTGGCCCCTCTGGAAAGGGCAAGGTATCCGCTCAGCAACAGCAGCACCAGGAGCAGGCCCAGCGCCACGAGAGCGGCGGGAGACAGCAAGGGCAGCACTGCGCCTGGGGAGAACATGCCGGCGCCCTGCTGCCCTATTTCGTCAAAAAGGGAGGGGGGAAGAGGGAGAATGGAAGGTCTCAACTCAATCTCATCAACAATGCTCAAAGAGACTCTCCTAACGGCTCTCAGAAAGCGACAGAACGCGTTTCACCTCGGCCACCAGTGCGGATGGCGAGCAGGGCTTCAATAACCCGCTGTCAATGTGCAGGTACTCATTCTGTAGAAAGAGCTCCCGGTACTGGGTGTCCACGATGCTGGTAACCATAATTATGGGAATGTCCCGCAATTCCTTCCGCTTCATCATCTCTCGGCTTACGTGCACGCCCTCTAACGGCCAATTCATCATGACATCCAGGAGCACCAGATCCGGCTTCCATTGCTCCATCTTGGCCAGCCCTTCATCCCCATCCCGAGCGCTGTCCACCTGGTAGCCATGCGATTCCAGCACAACTTCTGTAGCCTTCACAAAGGCCGGGTCATCATCAATGATAAGAACTCTGTGTTCTGAATCCATCGCTGCTATCCTCCCTGTACTGCTGGCGTACTGGAGTCTGGCGAATTTTGAAACCTCCTACCGCAAGACATGGGGATCGTAGTGGCGACTTCAGTCGCTCTAGCCTCGCTTTGAACGACTAAAGTCGTTACTACGAGCAAAATCGCCAGTGTCCAGTGGCGTACTCTACCATAAGTATAACAGGGGAGACGCGCCGTGTCCAGAGGGGAAATCCCCGATTGGGCCTTACATTTGTCAGGGAAAACCTGATAAAATAAGCCTCCCCCAGGCTCTGGACCTGGGGGAGGCTCTCCAATCCATGAATCTACGAATCCACTGTGCCCATTCGCCCATTCGCTCATTTGCCCGCATGGTTATGCCCTGGTCGGTGCTTCCCTATCTCGTCATCCAACAGCCCCTTTCGCAGGGCGTAGCGCACCAGGGCAGCGCGGCCCTTGAGGTTCAGTTTCCCCATCAGCCGGGCCCGATAGGTCTCTATCGTCTTTACGCTGAGAAAGAGCTGGTCGGCAATCTGCTGACTGGCGTAGCCCAAAGCCACCAGGTGTAGAACCTCCCTCTCGCGTTGACTCAGGAGTTCGTAGCTGTCCTGTTGGGAGTCGGAATCTAGGCCCCTCTTCCGCAACAAATCTCCCAGCAAGACTCTGGTGAAAGAGGGATAGAGGAAAACCTCACCGCGCTGCACGGCGCGGATGGCCACCACGAGCTCCGTATCGGCTGCTCGCTTCAGGACGTAACCTGTGGCCCCGGCCTCCAACATCTGGCGCAGGTATTCTTCGTCGTCGTGCATGGTAAGCACCAGCACCTTGATCTGGGGGATGCGATCCTTGATCTCGCGCGTGGCTGCCAGACCACTCATGCCTCCCATGGTGATATCCATCAAGACCACATCAGGCTTCAATTCCAAAGCGCGCTCCACAGCCTCAGCGCCGTCAACTGCCTCACCCACCACTTCCATATCGGGTTGTGCATTCAGAAGCATGCGAAGGCCCGCTCGCAGCACCGTATGATCATCGGCCAGCAACAAACGGATCTTCTTCATTCTCACCCCCCTCCAGGGGTATCTCGACAAAGACGGCCGTACCAGCCCCTGGCGTGGACTCAATGGTCACTGTACCTCCCAGGAGAGAGGCTCGTTCCTGCATGCCGTACAGCCCCAGATTCCTCTCTCGCAGGTGTGAGTCCATTACCCGGGCCACGTCAAATCCCCTCCCATCATCCTCTACGATGAGCACCACCGATGACCCGCGATTTTCCAGCAACACACTGACGCTCTGAGCTTGAGCATGCCTGACTACGTTGATGAGCGCCTCTTGCACGATGCGGTAGAGAGCCGTTTCCACCTGGGAGGGCAACCGCTGGCCGCCCAGGCCCAGCACCTGAAAGTCCACGGGCAGACGAAACTTGCCCTCATAACCCCTGAGGTAGCGCCACAGGGCCGCCACCAGTCCCAGGTCATCCAATACGCTCGGCCTGATCTCCAGGGCCAGGTTATGCACCTCTTCCAGAGTCTTGGCCGCGGCAGCTCGCAGATTCTTTATGTGCGCCTGGGCCTCTGTCAGAGAACCCGCCTCTTCCAGAACCTTCAACTGCACGATGAGAGAAGTCAAAGCCTGGCTGGTCTCGTCGTGGAGTTCGCGGGCAATGCGCTTGCGTTCCTCTTCCTGGGCGGTGATCACTTTTTTCAGGAGCTGGCCGCGCAGTTCCTCCGTACGCTTCAGTTCCTCCCAAAGTCTGGCGTTCTCGATGACTATTCCCATCTGCTTGCCGATGGAGCCCAGAAGCTGCAGGTCTTGATCGCTGAATTGATCGTGGCTGGCCACATTCAGCACCCATAAAACCTTGGACCTGGAGATGAGGGGTATGATGGCATGACAGGTTATGCGCTTCCCCTCACCCAGATCCACGCCCAGGACGGGGCAGGTGGCCGGCAGAGGGCAAATGACCACCGGCCGCTTCGCTTGGAACACCTCCTTGCAGTTACAAACGGATAGATCCACCGCCGCTTCCCTTGGCGCGACCTGGTCCCATAATCCTGCCCAGCAAACGAGCGTCCGCCGCTGGTTATCCTGGTCCAGGGTGCATATCCAACCCACTTTGAAGCCCATGGCGACCAGCACCTGCTCCAGAGCCTCCTTCAACACCTGAGCAATATCCTTCGAGCTGCTTCTGGCCACCGCTATCGCATAGAGGGCCGACAACTCCCGGGTCCTCCTCAGGAGCTGGCGGTTGAGGGCCTCGCTCTCCCGCCGCGACCTCTCCAGGTCTGCGGTCATAGCATTGAAGGCCCGGCCCAGTTGACCGATCTCGTCGTCGGCCCAGGGCACGACCTTGCGGCTGAGGTCTCCTCTGGCCACAGCCCTGGTCGCCTCCACCAGGCCGAGGATAGGCTTGATCAGCACCCCGGTTAGAAAATAGCTAACCACCACGCTGACCAGCCAGACCAGGGCGGTGGCGATCAAAAGCTGCCACGTGGCGGTGGCCACCGCCTGGCGCAGGCGATGTTCAGACATGCCGACGCGCGCGATTCCCGCTTGGCCCTCAAAGATGGGAACGGCCAGGTCCCTGATCAGACCTTCCTCGGTGTCGAGCACCTCCAGCCGGAATCTCTCCTCTGCGGCCACCGGATTGGCCTCTATCAGGCCCTGGGGGAATCCCTGGCCGAAGGAGTGTGTCAGGACCTCCCCATCGGCGCCCAGGATGAAAACGTAGCGCGTATCCTCGTTGTTCTCCACGGTATCCCGCACCAACTCATGCAGGGCAAATATATTATTGGTGAGGATCAGGTCTGTGCCGCGGGCCGCCAAGTCTCTGGCGATGGAGACCCCCCTCTTTTCCAACTGGTCAACGAGGGCCCGCTGCAAACTCAGCCGCACCTGGAAGGTCACCCCCAGGCCCAGAAGCAGCACGGGGACCAGGACGATGGCCATGATCTTCATCTGGACACTGACTGCACTGGCTACCGGCCAGAAGAGGAGCCAGAGTTTTCTTGCTCTCATCGCTGTCACCTCACCTGGATCATCATCTCGCGCACCGAATCATAGGCCTGGTCGTCCACGATCACGAAGCGATCAATCATCAACTTCTGGAGAATCTCCCTGCCCCGCTCGTCCTGGTGCAATCGGAGAAAGAGCTCTCTGAACTGAGCCTTGAGTTGGGGGTCGAGGGCGGGATGCACTACCACGGGTGGTATCCCATAGGGGGGCGATCGGTGGATGATCCTGGTTTTGGCCCCGTACTGGGGCTCTTGAGCAACCATGTAGTCGTAGACCAGGGAATCCACTGCCGCACCGTCCACTAACCGGTCGGCTACCGCCTTGATGGAGTTGTCGTGGCTGTAGGTGAAGAGGGTGCGCTTGAGGAAGCTCTCCGGCGTCTCGCCCATTTGCCAGAGCATGTAAAGCAGGGCCAGCCGGCCAGTGTTGGACATGGGATCGGTGAAGGCAAAGACCTTCCCTCTGAGGTCAGCCAGGCTCTGGGCCGGGCTGTCGGCGGGCACGATGACGTAGGAGTAGTAGACCGTCTCTCCGTCCACCTGGGGGGCGACCAACAACTCCATCCCAAATTCCTGCTGCCCGCGGATATAGCCTCCGGTGCAGACGAAAGCCAGGTCCACGCCACCGGTCCTAACCAGGTCGTTGATCTCAGCGTAGGTCCCCCGCTGTACCAGTTCGGCCGGGCGGCCGGTACGCTCTCCCAGATAGGCAATCAGGTCGGTGTAGCTTTCGGAGGTCCCTTTGGGAGAGATAACGGCGGCCACCGCCACCCGTAGGGGGAGCTTACTCCCCGTGACCACAGTGGGGACGGCTTGCTCCCCCGGTTCGGCCAGGCTGACTTTCTTGTACTCCTGGCTTTGGCCACAGCCGCCGAGAAACAGCGCTATCACTAACATGGTAGCTAAGGGGCGTAAAGCTTTAAGCATGCGGCAATGTCCTCTCGTTAACTATTCTATCCCTCAAAACCAAAATCCCCCCCTAATCCGCCTCCAGGTATTCCCTGGCTTGGTCAATAAAAATCATAACACAAAAAGCCCTCCCTGTCAATTTGTAGAGCGGATTTTGAAAGGGCATCTTTGCATCAACAGCCCCCGCGTCATTTGGGTGGGAGTCCAAAAAAATATGCGCTCGGATCAAACCACCAAGCGCATATCTTCGCTGAAGCAGTGCCTCAAGAACTTGCTTCTCAATTCAACTCTCCTGAGGCGTCTCCTCGTCAGTTTCCACCTGAGGGACCTCGCCGCCAGCTCCTACCTGGGGAGCCTCCTCGCTAGTTTCCACAACTTCCTCCTCAGGGACGACAGTCTCCTCCGCCGTTTCTTGCATCTCTGCAGGGATCGCTTGATCATCGGGGGCAAGCACAGGTTCCAGTTTGTCCTCGACCTCGGCCAACTCCGCAGCTTCCTCTTCGGGGGCGGCGATTTCCTCAATCGTTTCTTGTGTTTCTTGCATTTCTGCGGAGATCGCTTGATCTTCGGGAGCAAGCACAGGTTCCAGTTTGTCCTCAATCTCGGCCAACTCCACAGCTTCCTCTTCGGGGGCGGCGATTTCCTCAATCGTTTCTTGCGTTTCTTGCATCTCTGCGGAGATCGCTTGATCTTCGGGGGCAAGCACAGGTTCCAGTTCGGCCTCGACCTCGGCCGGCTCTTCTGGCGGTGGCGCCTGACGCAAGCTCAAGCCGATGCGTCGTCGCCCGGCATTTACGCTGATGATGCGCAAGGTCAACTCGTCGCCTTTCTTCACCACGCTAGAAGGGTGACTGGTTTTGCCCTCGGCCAACTCAGATATGTGGATCAAGCCCTCTACCCCTGGCTCGAGGCGAGCGAAGGCTCCGAAAGCGACGACGTTGGTGATTTGACCTTGTACAAGTTGTCCTACCTGATACTTCTCATCCACCAGGGTCCAGGGGTCTGGTTGCAGGCGCTTGATGCTGAGGCCAATCCTCCCTCTCTCGTAATCCAGGCGCAGAACATAAACATCAACTTCATCGCCAACGCTCAACACCTCGCGGGGATGCTTCACCCTGTGCCAGGCAAGTTCGGAAATGTGCACCAGGCCATCAGCACCTCCCAGGTCAACGAAAGCGCCAAAATTGCACAGGCTGCTGACGGTGCCCTCCCGAACCTCACCTTCGTAGAGCTCGTCCATCAGTTGTTGCTTTTGCTGCTCACGCCACTCGCGCTGCGCCGCTCGCTCCGAGAAGATCAAGCGTCGTCGCTGGCGATGCACCTCGATGACTTTGAGAGGCAGAGTCTCTCCCACGAACTCGGACAGCTTATCCATTTTCTTCTCATGGGGCAGCCGACGAGGCATGTTGACCAGTTGTGAAGCGGGAATGAAACCCTCTAGCCTACCGAAGGGAGCAATTAGCCCTCCCTTGTTGCACTTGCTTATCTCCCCTTCGTATACCTCACCGTTCTCGAGAAGCTCCTCGGCCTTCAGCCAATCCCGGTGTGCCAGGGCCATATTCACAGAAACGATCACGTCTCCGTCGTTATTCTGGGGACTGAGGACATAGACCAGTATCTCATCGCCAACCTCTATCGCGCTTAGTTCACTCTCCCCTAATCTCTTTAGGTCGCCCTCTGGAATGACGCCATCCCGCTTGGCTCTGACATCCACGACAATCTGATGAGGTTCGATGGACAGCACCACGGCCTGGCGGATATTGCCGCGTTTCGGACGTTCATAATCGTATTCTTCCTCAGAGAGTTCCCCCATGAGCGACGGAACCTGCTCTTCCTCAACCAACTCATCTATTACTAAAGATTGTTCCACGGCTCGCACTTTTCCCCCTTGAAGTTTATCGTCATGCATACCATCAGGAGTAACGGGCATCCGACGGCAGCACTTGTTTCTCTGAGGTCTGCTTCCCCGCAAAAACAAAGACCCGGCCACCTACCCCTTAAAACACATCGAGGATAGTAGCCGAGCCTTCTGGCGGATGTTTGCTGGAATGTAGTACTTATGCCACCTTTTTAGAGCAGCTCATTAACACATAAAAACCGCTCCTGACGCAGCAGCGTCCAATCCGCTGCTAAACAGGCTAGTTCAGCCCTCCAGGCTTCCAGAAATGTTTCATAATCCGTGTTCAGGCGAGGCGACCCTTAGACCTCCGTACGTCCTCATGAAGGGATAAGTTTTTATCACAGCGCTTTCAAATTCAATCTCATTATACAGGATAGAGTAAAGATTGTCAAACTTTGACAAATGTTCCCAAATCATATATAATTTAACTAGCCAAAATCACAAGTGTCAGTCCCCCTTTCCAAGCCAAAGGTTATACTTCCTGTGTCACCTAGACAAGTAACAATCTGAGGCCCCCTCAAAGCATCCTCCTAAAACTTCTGACAAGGTTTAGCGTAAGCGAAAACGGCGCGTGGTAAAACGATGTGAGACCTGCACAAACCCTCACGTCGTTTTATGAACCTTCGAGAGGATGTTTGGGGTAACAAGAACTCGGCTCAGAGCCTCAGAGGCGTTTTGGCGAGGTAGGATAGCCGAGTTCTTAATTAGAGCGCCACATCCTGAGCGGCTCGACGGCTCGGCTGAGCGTTCGACCGAGCTCACGCCGAGGGCTCGCCGAAGTCTCGGCGAAGGGCCACCTGATTAGAGCCTGATGGGTGATACCGGAGAGAGGTAATGGATCAGATGTCTTCGGAACGAGAGAGGCTAGAGCAAGCGTTAGAAGAGACTTTAGCCAAAATCGAGCAACTGAATAAAAAGCTAGAGGACAAAGCTGATTACGGTCTGGGCAAAGGAGGCCCCACTATTTACGAGTGGGAGTTTAGTCTCGCCCTGCGACAAAGCTTAGAGGCAAAAGCTAAGTCCATCAGGGCCGCATTACGCAAGACGCTAGAGGGAAACTATGGCGTGTGCGAAGCGTGTGGCCAGAAGATAGATGTCGAACGCCTGGCAGTGCTCCCTCACACCACTCTCTGTATCAAATGCGCCCAAGCCAAGAGGTGATTCTTTCGTGTTCGATAGAGTACGTCTCGAGGAGTGAATACTATGTTTAAGATCGGCGATAACGTGGTTCATCCCTACCATGGAGCCGGCAGGGTAATAGACATCAAAGAGAAGAGGTTCTTGAAGGAGAACGGGCGTTACTATATAATTGCTCTGCTTGCTTGCGACAGTATAGTGATGGTGCCTACTAATAACATCCAGAAGATAGGCTTGCGGCAAGTATCAGGGACACGCGCCATCTCACGGGCTATGGCTAAGTTGACTTCCACTCCCGATACGTTGTCTAGCGACCATAGGGAGCGACAAGCGCGCGCCCAGGAGAAGTTGAACACAGGAGATCTCATCGAGGTGACAAAGGTAGTGCGCAATTTGGCCTGGCGCAATCAGCAGGCGGGGCTGACCATGGCCGATAACAAGCTCTATCAGCGAGCCCAAACTTTCCTGGCCAGCGAGCTGGCCCTAGCCAGGGGGATAGAGCTACAAGAAGCCAAAGAGCAATTGCAGACAGCCTTAAATGATAAACTGGCAGCCCTCGCTCTAGAGATCAACTCTGATTGACAAAAGGTTCCTTGATACAAGAGCAGAGAAGAGGCGGCCCTTTGCAGCAGTTGCAAGGGGCCGCCCTTTTTGTTTGGTCGAACTCTCACCGTGAAGGCTTGAGGCTTTAAACGCGACCGAGGTACTCGCCCGTGCGGGTGTCCACGCGGATGACGTCGCCCTCCTCAACGAAGAGAGGCGTAGTGACCTTGAGGCCCGTCTCCAGGGTGACCTGTTTAGTGGCGCCGGTGGCTGTGTCGCCAGCAAAGCCCGGCGGAGCCTCGACTACCTTGAGCTCAACGGTGATGGGCAGTACGATGTCTATCGGTTCGCCATCATAGGTGGAGATTTGCAGGGTCATGTTCTCAGTCAGGTAGTCCACGGCGCCGCCCAGGGCCTCGGCTGAGAGGACCGGCTGTTCGTAGGTCTCAGTGTCCATGAAATAGTAAAGAGT
>SDBU01003784.1_pt1 | contig 19055 bp, 18 predicted proteins | sample 2277071 | NCBI WGS metagenome assembly SDBU01 (sample SAMN10397929, study PRJNA504765) | marine sediment metagenome | isolation source: marine sediment core GS08_GC12, 126 cmbsf | place: Arctic Ocean: Gakkel Ridge, Loki's castle | collected 2008 | reverse complement strand
CCTCTGTCTCCTGTGCAAATGACAACAGGGTAAACCCAAAATTCAGTCCACCCAAGTTTATTCCTAAAAATAATGTAAATATTACTAAAAAAATACCTACATTTTTTGCTTTTCCGCTTTGTGCCATATTTCTTATATTTCCTTACAGGACATCTTTATCTAAAACTAATAACTAAAAAACATCTTTAATTGGTCAATTATTTTACTTTTTCTCTGCTCCTAACATAATAAATATTCCCAAAATAGCAAAAATTATATTAGGCAGCCAGGCCGCCAGAAACGGGATTAACATATCTCCTCGTCCCATGGATCTGGTAGTGGAAAGGAGGACATAATAAAGTAAAACCAAAACAATGCTTAGGATTACTCCTGTAGCTTTGCCCCCCCGTTTTACCCGTAAGCCCAAGGGCACCCCCAGTAGCACAAAGATTAAGCCGCTAAAAGGAATAGAGTATTTCATATAGAAGTCTACTTCAAAATTTTTAGTATCTGCACCTGCTTGTTGCAAAATATCTATCTGTTGCCTTAATTCTTTACTGCTCATCTCCTGGGGAGTCCTCTGATTTTTAAAGAATTTTTGCAGGTCATCTTTAACAATAATATCTAAAGTTTCAAAGCTCATTTCGTAGGTAATTTTACCCGCTTCATCATAGTTATAGATGGTTCCATTCTCCAGTTTCCAGGTATCAACTACCCACTTCCCTTTCTTGGCAGTTATCACTCGAGGAAATTTTTCTCGAGTCATTTCATAGACCATAATATCCTGCATAATCATATTTTTTTCATCAAGCCGATTTATATAGAAATAGCGATTTTCTGCATCACGGAAAAAGACATTTCGCCTGATGTTAGGCGGACCTTTCTTTAATACAATTTCCCGGATAATATTCTGGGAGATGTGATTGGCTTCAGGAACAATGTAATCATTGATTATAAAAGCCAAAATACTTATGGCAAAAGCAGCAATTATAAAAGGGATCATTATTCGGCGCAGACTTATTCCTCCTGCTCTCATAGCGGTTATTTCACCATTTGTAGATAGATTGCCAATGGCCAGTTCACTGGAGGCCAACAAAGAGATAGGGAAGGTTACTACCAGGAATGCCGGGAGACGATAGGCTAATAATTTAACGATATAAGTCCAGGCCACCCTCTTATTAATTAACATATCCATTAACTCAAATAGAGTTTGCATAATTAGCATAATGGTTAGGGCGGCAACAGCCAGAGCCACAAAACTCATTACTTCCTTTATAATATAGCGGTCTAATATCTTGGGCCGCGGAAACTTCTCAATTGATATATTTACAGCCATCATTCTCCTACTTAAAATATTTTTCTAAGTATATCATATTTTTGTTTTTTACAAAAATTAAAAAAGGGAAACAAAAGTGCCTGGCACCTTTGTTTCCCTTTTGGTAAAGTTTAGTGCCTGGCACCAGATTTGTCATTTAGTTTTTTTCTATTTTACTTACATATCCTGCTCGCAACTATATGCTATACACTTTACACTATCCGCTGTTTTTTCTATCTTTTCTTTCTCTTTCTTAACTCGATACTCAATACTTTATTTCTATGGATTTGCCAAAAGGAGGGTATCTATTATATAATCAAAAAGATTAGAAATGATGAATCTCCCCGCAGCAGAGCTACGGGGTATCTATTATCCTCTAAAGCAAACTAATTTGCTTACAGGGTAACTTTTATATTTTTTTTCGGTCTTTTTTTCACATTTATTAATCGCAGCAGAGCTGCGGGGAATTGAACCCTAAGCGATTAAAAGGATAGGGAGATATAAAGTAAATAATATATGAAAGATAATATAATTAGAAAAAATAAAATATTTTCTTCAATAATTTATATTGCTTTTTCTTTGTTTTTTATTCTTATAGCCCAAACTTTACCGATGTACAGCTCTACGACTATTACTCTGGCTGGCACTGGTCCCTCTATTTACTTCCCGGAAGATTCCTGGGATTTTGGAGAGATTACTCCTGATGAGCTTCCTACTCATATCTTTAAATTCGAAAATATCGGAGACGAGGTTTTAATTATTAAAGGAACTAAGATTAGCTGTGAATCCTGTATTGACCCTCTAATTTCTACTAAAGAACTTAATCCGGGAGGAGAAGGGGAATTAAAGATTACCGTTAATTCACTGGATATGATAGGACGGTTTACCAAACGAGTTTACATGGAATCTAATGACCCGGTCAATCCTCAGGTAATGATTACCGTTTCCGGGTTTATAAAAGAAAAAAATGAATCTGTTGTCCAACCTCATCCCAAGACCCAACCCCAACCCATACCTCAATCCCAGACTCCTTTCAGAATAGGAATGTCTTATTTTGGCAAGCGAGAATACGATAAAGCTATTATTGAATTTGAGAAATCAATTGAATTAGACGAAAACCATACAGAGAGTTACTACTATCTAGGGCAGTCTTACCTGCAAAAAGGGATTATAGAATATAACAACAAAAATATTTTAAAAGCCTACAGTCTCTACCGAAAGGCTAATAAGATAACAGAGCAAGTTATCCCACAATACGAAAAAATTATTGAAGACAATCCGGAAGATTTAAATAGTTATCTCAGGTTAGGCTATATTTATGAAGTAAAAAGTATGGTTCCTTTTATTAATGATTACGATAAAGCCCTGGAATATTATTTAAAAGCTCTGGCTTTAGATTTTGTTTCAGAGAGTAAAAATACGGGGATTTATGTTTATCTTAATACCCGGGTAGGGTCCATCTATTTTCAGGAGAAAAATTATTCCCAGGCTATAGAACATCTGGGGAAAGCAATAAGCATATTTCCTTATAAAGATAATGTAGAAGCTAACTATTATTTGGGATTATCTTATGATAAAATAAGTGAAACAGAAAAAGCCCGAGAATACCTCTCCCGGGTGATTGAACTTTCCCCTCAATCAGAGTTTGCTCAAGAAGCAGAAAAAAAATTAAAGAAAATAAACAAATAAAAAAGTTTGTCAAAGGATCGTCGCCTGTCATTTTTTCAGGAATTATTAGGAGGTAAATAATAAATATGAAAAAATGTCGATTTTCCATTGTGATTGAGAAGAATAAGGAAGGTTATTTCGCCTTCTGTCCGGAGTTACAAGGGTGTTATACACAAGGTGATACATACGAAGAGGTTTTGGAGAACATTAAAGATGCCATTCGCCTTCACGTGAATGATCGCTTGGATAGTGGAGTGGAAGTTCCTCAATCGCAGTCCGTTAGCCTTACTTCTCTGGAAGTGGCTGTGTAATGGAGAGGTTACCGCAAATAACCGTTGTCGAGACGCAGAGCTTTCGGTGGAAAAGTTCAAAGAATTATTGAAGTAAAGACTATTTTAACTGGTCAACTAACCGGCTAACTAAAAAGGAGGCTCTTATCATTGTTATTGTTGATTAAAAAATTAAAGAAATTTAAAAAACCTGCCAGAGGACCGTCCCCTGGTATGTTTTTAGCTATATGTTTGCTTTTAATTTTGGCAACAGGTTGCAGTATAAATCCCCCAGTCCCAAATATTACTGGTTCTATAGAGGGAAATGTTTTTGAGCGCATCTCTCCAATAACCCTGAGCATAATGCAATCAAGTGGTGCCCAGGTTTCAGTTTCCAGCACTTCTAATATTGCCCTTACCAATATATCAGGTTATTTCAGGATTGACGAAATACCAATAGGAGAGCAAACAGTAACTATATCCAAAGATGGTTATGCTACCCTTACCCTCGAAAATGTCTCCATTATTGAAGGAGAGATTACTTTACTCGGCGGGGGAGGCCAAGAACCCTTAATCCTATATCCTACTGCCGGGAAGACCCAGTTTGATAATGCAATGTCTTATTATAATGATCAAGATTATGTAAATGCTATTATTGAGTTTGAAAAATTACTGAATGACTTTCCAAATTCTACATATGCAGATGATGCCCAATATTATCTGGCTTTATCCTATAGATACCTTCATTACTACAATAGAGCAATCTTAGAATTTGAGAATCTCCTTTCAAATTATACCTATAGTGCTTTTGCCGATGATGCCCAATTCAATATTGGAGATTGCTATTATGCTATAGGTAATTATCAGCAGGCTCAAATAGAATATCAAAAAGTTATAGATAATTATCCCGACAGCGATTTAGCTGACAATGCCCAGTATAGCATATCTCACACTTATCTTAAATTAGATTTATACGATTCTGCTGTTTCCTCTTTTCAAGAGGTTGTTGCCAGTTACCCTGCCAGTGAGTTTGCTGATGATGCCCAGTTTTATATAGGATACTGCTATACTGAGCTGGAAGATTTTGCAGAGGCAATAATTGAATTTAAAAAAGTCATAGAAAACTATCCTCAGGGCACCTGGCCTGATGGACGCTCAGTTCCTGCGGTAGCCCAATTTTATATAGGGTGGTGTTATGAGAAATTAGAAGACTGGATTAATGCTATTAAGGCTTATCAAAAGGTGATTGATAATTATCCGGATGGTACCTGGTCAGACGGTAATTTGATTTCTGAGAATGCTCAAGCCAGGATTGATTGGATAAACTCATATGGTCTTTAGTATTAATTACGCGTATCGCCATACGCTCTTATTATCTCCTCCCCCTTGAGGGGGGAGGATTAAGGTGGGGGTGAATATTTGATTGTGTATTTTTTACTTACACTTGTAGCCCGCACCTAAACGCTGTACGCTATACGCTAACCATATACTAACGACTAAATACTAACGACTAGAAAATCGGAGGATTTTCTAAATGGACGATCTCAAAATAATAGAATCCTGTCTCCTGGGAAATACTCAAATGTTTTCTCGGTTGATAGATAACTATAAAAATATGGTCTATAATTTAGCCTATCGGATGAGTAATAATCCCCATGAATCGGAAGACATTTCGCAAGAAGCCTTCTTGCGGGCTTTTCAATCTTTAGCTCGTTTTAACCCTTCCTATAAATTTTCTACCTGGCTCTATCAGATTACTTTAAATATTATCAGGGATAAATTCAAAAGAAAAGAGGTAGATTATGTTTCTCTGGATACCCCAATAGAAACAGATGATTCAGAATTTTATCCCCAGCCCGCAGATTTAACCAATAATCCGGAACAGATTATGGCTCAAAAAGAAGATGCTCAGGCAATTCAACGGGCCATTCTCTCCCTGCCCTTAAAATACAGAGAAGTTATAGTGTTACGCCATTTACAAGACCTTTCTTATATTGAAATTACAAATATTCTCAAATTGCCAACTGGGACAGTAAAAGTTCGTCTCTACCGCGCCCGCGAACAATTAAAGAAAATTCTAGAAACCAGTCGTTAGTCGTTAGTGAATAGTATTTAGTAAAAATATTAAAAAATTAGAAAGTAGAAATTAGAATATGAAAATAAAAAGTTATAAGGATTTGAATATATGGAAAAGAAGTATCAGATTAGTCGAAGAAATTTATATAATAACTAAAAAATTTCCTAAGGAAGAAATATACGGATTAACCAGTCAGCTAAGAAGGTCAGCTGTTTCAATTCCTTCAAACATAGCAGAAGGATTTACCAGGTTTCATAATAAAGAATATAGACAATTTTTATATATTTCTTTAGGAAGTTGTGCCGAACTCAATACGCAAATTATTATTTCTTCTCATCTAAGCTATCTAAACAGTGAAAAGGCGGACAGAATATTAAATGAAATTGACGAAATCAGCAAAATGATAATGGGTTTAATCAAAAAACTAAATACTAACGACTAACGACTAATAGAGTGAAACTTTTAACTAACATTTTCGTATTATATTATACAAACGAGAAATTTCTGACTCGCAACTGTAAACTGTAAACCAAAAACTGTAAACTGAAAACAAGGTAAAAAAATGAACTGTCAAAAAATCAAAAAATTATTAAATCTTTATATAGACCAAGCCCTTGAACAAAAAACTACCCAACAGGTAGAAGAACACTTAAAATCTTGTTCGGCTTGTCGTGAAGAATATTTAAAATTAAAACAAGTTGTTTTTGCTTTAAATTCTACTTCACCTCAAACGGCACCGGCAGATTTTACTCAAAACATAATAGCTAAGATTTCGCAAGAAAAAATCCAGATTCAATCTTCCTGGATGGACCACCTCAAAAAGCAGGTTTCTATTCCACAGTTTTCTTTCCGTTTGGCCGGTGCAGCAGCTGTAGCAACAGTATTTGTATTTTTAGCTTTTACCTTTTTATTTAATTTCCCCGGATTACCGGGACAACCGGGCGAAAAGGAAGCCACTGCTCATCAGGTTGAGGTTACTTTCACCATATCCGGCATCAATGCAAATCAGATTGCCGTAGCCGGAGATTTCAATGGCTGGAATACAAGTGCCAATCAATTAGAGGACCCCGACGGTGATGGTATCTGGACCGGTAAAATGTATTTGAAACCGGGAAGATATGAATATATGCTGGTAGTAGATGATGGTAAATGGGTCACTGACCCCAATGCTAAAGTTTATGCTGATGACGGTTTTGGCAGTAAAAATGCAGTTTTATTTATAAACAATAGTGACGGATAAAAATATCATCCCCCCTCTGTCATTGCGAGGAGCGAAGCGACGCGGCAATCTCATACATCCAATGTAGGACAAGCGTCTCGCCTGTCTAAGTACACGAGGTATTACAAGAATGAAAGAATATTTATTAAACAATAAAAATAAAAAAAACAATAAACCCAAAAATATTCTTATTTTAATATTAGTTATTACTACTTGTATTATTTACTCTTTTTCTGTATGGGCAGATGAGGAACAACTTCAAACCTCGCCTTCTCTCCAGCAGATTTCTAAAATAATTAATTCTTATCCTAATATATCTTCCTTTCAAGCCAGCCGACTATTAAAAGAAGCGGAGGAAGCCATTCAATTTGGTATATCTCTGGATGATGCCCAAGACATTATACAAAAAAGTTTAGAAAATGAGGGAAATCCCTATACCATCATAAGCTTATTCTCTTTATTGAGTGATGTAGAAAAAGATAATTTACCTACTTCTGCCCTGATAAATAAACTAAAAGAAGGTCTGGCTAAAGGAGCCTCCCTCGTTAAAATAATTGTAAACATCAGGGAAAAATCTGAAAACTTACATTTTGCTAAATATTTAGTAGAGAGTTCTTTTTTAGAAGAAGCCGATATCCGGGAAAAAAGTGAGGCTATAGATATTTTAGCCAGCAGCTTTGCTTCCAATATTACAGAAGATATGATAATCGATATTTTTACAGAAGCAATTCATAACAAGAAGGAGATTAAGGATATAGCAGGTGCCATTACCGCTTTATCTAATTTGCTTAATCTGGAAATCTCTGATACTTCTGCCAGGGTTATTACTAAAGATTTGCTGAACGAAGGATACAACAGTAAGGATATGGCAATTTTAACCAATGTTATTACCTTTGCTAAGAAGAACGGTCTATCTGTCTCTGAGATAAATTCCGAGATTATTCATCGAATTAGAAAAGGAGAAGATGCGCTAAGTATTGAGAAAAAAATGGTTGATTATTTAAATGATAAGGAGATGGCGGCAAAGGAAGACAAACCTTCTTCAGTCACCACCACACCTTCAGTTGGTGAAGAGGCAATTACGCCCACCCAAACTACTCCTGAACCTCCTTCAGAAGAGGTTCATCCACCGGAAGAACCATCATCAGATGAAGAGGTTACTACCCCAACTCAAACTGGCGGCCCCGACGCGCCTTAATAAAATAATTGAAACTTTTCTTGGCATTAATCGTATAATTTACTAGTATTTATTATATAGTGAATAGTATTTAGCCGAATAGTTTGCGAGACACCAGTCCTACTAACGACTATTCACTAACGACTATCGACTATACAAAGCGGTAGTTTCTCATCCCGTATCAGGTCGAGATGTTAAAAGTGCCTATGAAATAAAAGGAGTAAAAAACTCCCCTCGTAAGCAGCGAGAGTAAGAAGCTATTTTAAAAGAAGAAATTAAGATTAATTAATTTCGCGAAATTAACTAAGTAAATTCATTGTAAAAAACGAAAGGAGAAATATAATGAAAAAATTATTAATTGTTTTAATGGTAATAGCAATGGCTTCCTTCCTCTTTGTGGGTTGTTTGCCTGCTGTAACCCCAGACATAGATGAAGATGAAGATGAAGATGAAGATGTAGCTGTACAGACAGATACTCCATTTATTACCGGTATGGTTGGTATTACTATTGGAGCTACTACAACTCAATATCTAAGTAAAGCTGAATTTATCACAGGGCTAACAGTGTCAGGAGTTGGAGTTGCCGGTGCCATAGTAAGGTTTTATATTGATGATGTACAGGTTGGTGTAGGTAGCACAGGTGCTGGTGGAAACTTTGGCCCTATAGGTGTAACATTTGTCACATCACTTACAGAAGGAGTAAAGGTAGCACATGTTACTGCTACAACTCCTGGTCTTGCTGAAAGTGATGCATCTACTGCATACACATTTATCTATGATAAAACTTTACCAACGATAGCATCATCAGTTGCGGACTCCAGTGCTCAGACAATTACAGTTACCTTTAGTGAAGCAGTAGATACTGGTACAACAGGTCTTGCAAAATCTGCACTAACACTGACAAATTGGGAAGTGGGAGGAGTAGCAATAACAGGTTCTAATATTTCTAAAGTATCATCTACAGTTGTAAAACTTGATCTTACAAATTGCAGCACTGCAGCTAATGTACCGACGGCTTTCACGTCTTATTATATTACTGTCGCAGCGACTGTTGAAGATTTAGCTGGTAATCCTAATACAGTAGCTATTTACTCTGCTGGTACAACAGTACCATAAAATCAGAGCAAAAATAATTGAAACTAAAAATAAGAGTGTCCATTTTGGACACTCTTATTTTTTTCCTCATGTTATTCACACCCCCCCCTACTATGCCTGCCCCGTGAAGCTTTGCTTCACTATGGGGTCATTCCCGCACCCCCTCATGTCATTCCCGTGAAAACGGGAATCTATCTTTTTTTCATTTTTTTATTAAAAAAAGAAGGACTTTTTAAAGTTTTGTAGAATATAACTTTATAGATGACGCCACCCTCGATGGCCGCCTTCTATAAAAAAAACGAGGAGGTAAATTTATGAATGGGAAAAAGCTAATGGCAGCTCTTATTTTGATATTATTATTGTTTAGTCTAACCGGATGCATAAGTCAGGAACTAACCGATGAGGATTTGATTGAAAACTTAATTGATAACTGGATTGAGGGCTACAAAGAAAAGGATTTAGATAAGTATATGGGGGTATATTATTCTTCATTAATTGTTGAAGAACAGGATGGAGAGGAAAATACTTTGGAAACTTATGACTATGTGGAGAAGTATAGCCGGATTCAAGATATCTTTGATGCTGATACTTCTATTTCTGCGGTTACCAATGCGGTAAATGTGGTAGTGTCCGGTCTTATGGCTACTGCTACTTTTTTTGTAGATTATGAAATTACTTCTACTATTGATGATATTGAGAGTACTGATGAATGGTCGGAATACGTAGTCTGGACATTGGATAAAGGATGGGGTTCCTGGTCGGTTAACTACGAGAAATTTCAAAAATTATCCTGAATAGTAAGTAAGTGCGAGGCGGATTAGTTACCCGGTTACCCAGGTTAACAGTTATCCAGTTAATAAATTAGCTTGCTAGTTAACTAGTTTAGATAACAGTTACCCGGCTAACTGGCAAACTGTCCAACTAAATTTACTAATTTTTATCCTAATTGGTAAACTGGCTAACCGGCGAACTGGTTAACTAATATGGGAGTCTAACGCCAATGTCACGAAAAAAAATAAATTTATCTAATCATTCCAGCTCTTTCTACACCAAAGCCATTGAAGCAACCATCATTGGTCTGGTTATTTTAGTGCCTATAATTGTTCACCCCCGTTGTATATCTATCTTTGGCCCCGCCAAAGAGTTTACTTTTGAAGCTCTAGTAATTATTGGGTTAATGTTCTGGGTGCTTAAAATGGTAAACAGGGAAGAAATTAAATTTACCCCTACAGCCCTCAACCTTCCCGTTATAAGCTTTATTGCCATATGCACTTTCTCTCTAATTTGGTCTAATAGTTTTTTTGTTAGTTTAAAAGAACTATCACTTTTTTTAGCCGGACCGTTACTTTATTTTATAATTGTAAATAATATAAGAGGCGAAAAACAAATTGACCGCATCATCGGGACAATAGTTCTCATAGGAGCGGCATTGGGCATATACGGTATTTTCCAGTATAATGGTATAGATTTCTCCTTTTGGAAGGGGAATGTAGCCAGACTACGGGTCTTTGGCCTTTTCGGTAATCCAGGCCATTTTGCCGGATACTTAATTCTTCCCCTTTCTCTTACTATCTCCTTATTTTTTACAAGTAAGAATAGGAATAGAAAGATACTATTCTTGATTGGAATCTTGGCTATGGGAACTGCCATTATACTAACATTTACCCGCGCGGCTTACCCTGCACTTGGTGTTTCATTAATCTTTATGTTCTCCCTCTTCCTATTATCGAGAGGAAAAAGCTTTATTAAAGAGAATAAAAAAATCTTTTTTATCATACTAATTGCTATTATTATAATTGCTTTTTTATTTATTATTCCTACTCCTTTAAGCAAACCGGGAACTGTTATTTCACAAATCAAAGGAAGAGTTTCAATAACCCAACTTATAAATGTATTTCCTTCTAGCAGAAGAATTGCTATATGGAAATTCACTGGGATGATGATTAAAGACCATCCCATCCTTGGCTCAGGAATTGGAACCTTTAAATATAATGACTTAAGATATCAGGCTAAATTCTTTGAACAAGGAGATAATCGCTCTATTTACCCTTATGGTCTTGCTGAATATGCCCACAATGAATACTTACAGCTCTGGGCCGAGCTGGGAACAATTGGTCTTGCCATATTTCTCTGGCTCATAATTGCTTATTTTAATTATGGAATAAGATATTTGAAAAGAGAAAAGGATGAGCAAAAACAGGGGATAATGATTGGACTGATGGGGGCAGTGGTGGCATTTTTAATTGACAGTTTATTTTGGTTCCCCCTGCATCTATCGGCTAATGTGTCCTTATTATGGTTATTTATGGGGCTTACTATGGTGATAGGTCTTGAAAAAAATGCAGGAAGTGTTGGGAGCAAATCAAAAAGAAGCAATATATATAAATTTAAACCTATTTTATATATAATAGTTATTCTTTTGGCTGTATTTTTGTGCATAACCGTGGCGCGTCCTTTTGTAGCTTGTACTTATTGGTATCATGGTGACAGAGAAGTTTATAATCAAAATTATGGTAAAGCAATTAGAATGTATGAATCAGGTTTGAAATGGGATCCGTATTTAGGAGTTCTTTACTATAATTTAGGATCATTCTTTATGAGTCCCAACCTTTATGATACTGCACTAACAAATTTTGAGAAAAGCGCAAAATATTTTGATTACCGTAGCTTACCACAAAATTTAGCTACAATTTACCTTGCTAAAGGCGAACTGGATAAGGCAATTGATTCGCTAAAACAAGCTATCTCCTATCAACGTAGTGAGGGAACAATGCCTCCTTTTTATAGTGGATTGGGGAATGCTTATTTGAAGCTTGAAAAATATGAACCAGCAGAGATAGCTTTTGAAGATGCTCTTAAAATAGATGCTAATTATACTGTGGCTCACTATGGATTGGCAAGGGCTTACTCAGAGCAGAATAAAATAAACGAGGGATTAGTCGAATTGAAAAAAGTAGTTGAGCTTGCCCCGGATAGCGAAGAGGCAAAATACGCCCGGGACGCTATACAAAAAATCGAACAGGAAAAGTTAGAAGCACAACCGACGGAAACCGACAACTAAATATCAAATCTCCTCCCCCTTGAGGGCGAAAATTAAATCAATACATCTCCTCCCCCTTGGGGGGGGAGGATTAAGGTGGGGGTGAATATTTGATTATATTTCACTTACGCTTGTAGCCGGCATTTATACGCTCTACGCTAACCAAATACTAACGAGTTTAATTGTTAAATCGTCTAATCGGACAATTGGTCAATAGGTTAATTGTAAACACTTGCAACTTGTATCTTGTAACTTGAATTTAATACTAACGACTAGTTAAGAATTTTGAGTTACAGTTTTTCGTTTTGCGTTTTTAATCTGTTGACTTATTATATACGCTAAACGCTGTACGCTCTACGCTAGCTATATACTAACGACTAATATGACTGGGGGTTCCAAATGTTTATAAAAAAACGTTCAAAATTATTAAAAATAATAATTAGCCTATGCTTAGTTTTGTTATTAGTAGGTTGTAATATTTGGGAAAGTATAACCATCGCAGCTGATAATGCCAAAATACTACAGATTGGCGAAAATATCGAGACAGCTCTCCAACAAAAAGATGTTAGCTTGTTTATGCAAAATATCTCATATTATTATTCTGATTCCGATGGTAATGATTTTAGCACTGTTGATGGTATAGCAGAGGAACTAATCTCTCAAGTGGAAGAAATCGAAGATTTAGCAGCTGATTCATTAATTAAAGATGTTGTAGTAGATGTAGGCATTACTAATCTTGTTTTAGCTGAATTATATGCTAATGGCGAAATGGAAATTAGCATTTCTATAAAGTATTTTAATTTTATTCCGACATTTTGGCCTAACGATAATTATCCAAAAATCATTTTATTTAATGTTGATTTTCAAAAAAATGGTTCTGAATGGGAAATAACTTCTATGGAAGAAATATAATTAGTTGTCCGGTTACCCGGAAGGCCGGTTGCCCGTTACCCAGTCTCCTTCCAGCACCTATACGCTAAACGCTGTACGCTCTACGCTAACCAAATACTAACGACTAATTTATCTTGCATATTGCAGCTAAAAATTGTAAACTGAAAACTGATCGACTGAAAGTAAATATTTCTCTTTTGAATTTACCAATAAGCTCACAGCTCGCAACTTGTAACTTAAACCAAAGAACTATAAATTTAATACTAACGACTAATTTAACTGGTAAACCGGCTAACCGACGAACTGGATAAATTTACTAATCTTTGTCCTGATCTTAACCAGTTAACCAATTAACTAGCTAACCAGCTAACTAATTTATATTGTATCTTGCAACTTGAATTTAATACTAACGACTATTCACTATTCACTAACGACTAAACAATTGGAGGTTTTTTCTTATGCCAGAAATGCAAGAAGAAGAAATTGATTTGCGCGAATACATCAATGTCTTACTAAAAAGAAAAGGTATCATTATTTTAATTTTTTTAGTCGCGGTTATTACCGCTGCTCTGGTGAGTTATTTTGCCTTATCCCCGGTTTATAAATCCTCTGTGGTCTTTAGTGTCGCACTTATAGATAACAGGCCGCCAACAACTATTGTTGCTCAAATAGAAAATAACGTTCCGGTAATTAAAATTCATGAAGTTTTGGAGATTATAAGTAGCAACCTCATCTTAGATGAAGTTATTAAGAGAAGTGATTTAAATATTTCTTCTGACCAATTAAGAACAAGGATAGAAGTTGAAAATCTAAAGAATACTAATTTTATAAAAGTATCAGTAGAAGCAGATTCACCAGAAAAAACAAAAGAATTAGCAGAAAATATTGTGAAAGTATTTATTGAAAAAAACCAAAATAGGTATACAGAAAAAATAAAGCTTATAAAAGAAAGGATAAAAATATCAGAACAAGAGATTGCTGAATTTGAGAAAAGTATCCAGGAGATTGAAAATGCAATGAAAAAAATTACTGCTTCAAAAGACTTATCAGAAGCTGAGCGTTATTTTCAAGCCAGCTTATTATTGAATTTATCTTCCAATGAAAGGAACTTATATAATAATTTAATATACCAGATTAATACTCTTCGGGAAAGACTAAATAATTGTCAGGACTTTGGAATTATAAACTATGCCCAATTGCCGACTGCACCAATTAAACCAAATATAAAACTAAACATCCTAATCGCTGGTGTGCTCGGTCTTTTTGTGGGCATCTTCGTAGCCTTCTTCCTCGAATTCTGGCAAAAAGGAAAATAAAGTAATATGTGAAAATAAACCAAAAAATACCCATATCAATTATTTTAATAATATTTTTATTGGGCCTGGCCGATAACGGCATATTCACTAATGGAATCCTGGGGGTCTTTGCCCAAAATACCGATTCTACAACCAAAACTGTTCCCCGCACTGTCTTGGTGGAACTTTTTGTCCGGGAAGGGGCCGTACCTGTCCTACCGCTGAATTCTGCCTGGAAGACTTAGCCTGGGAATATGGCACTTCCAAATTTATTCTCGTACAGGAACACCTTTGGGGTGATGGCTACGATACCCCGGAGACCAATGCCCGCTATAATTGGTATGTAGGTAATAGTAAAAAGGGCACCCCCCCGACGTATTTATCAACGGCTTAACTAAAAGGCTTCAGGGCTTATCCTGTGATTGTGTTGAAGAAAATTATGAATGTTGTAAAGATGCTATTGATGAAGAACTTACCCGGCCATCCCTCCTTGAGATCTCCGCGAGTAAAACTGTAATTAATTCTGACTGTATTATTGAAGGCACTGTCAAAAATGTAAGCGATACTCTCTTAATAGATTTAGCGGTCTGCGGGATGGTCGGTAAAGAAGGAGATGAGCCCGGCTTGTATAACTATATACAAGACATATTTCCTTTCCAGAATATGCCCATGCTCTCACCAGGAGGCACCTTTAGCTTTAAATTTATTCCCGAAATATCGCTTGCCCCGGAATCCGAGATTGACGGAGAAGAAGAAATCTTTCATCTGGTAATATTTGTCCAGAACCTAAAAACCAAAGAAGTTTTACAAGCATTATATATAGAGTAAAAAAAGTAGACTTTTTCAAAATAATATAGTAAAAGAAGATGTAAAAATGAACACGATGATAAAAATTAGCAGTAAATATCAAATTGTTATCCCTCGAGAGGTAAGGGAAAAATTAAATCTTAAGGCCGGAGACAAGTTGATTATAAAGGCCAATAATGAAAAAATAATTATCTATCCCCAACCAAAAAATTATGCTAAATACGCCTTGGGTTTAGGGAAAGAAATCTGGCAAGGCATCAATGCAACTGAATATGTCCGAAAGCAAAGGGAAACATAGAAGAGCCAAATTAGGAAAGGAAGATCATAAAAGTAAAAACATTGGAAAATTAATCAAAGAGCTGATAAAATAAGAATAAATAAATGAAAAAGATAAAGAGAACTACTTTTCTGAATATTAAAAAATAAATTGTTACCATGTTACCTTGTTCCGTTTAAGTAAGGAGAGTAAGAGATGAATAATATGAATATTATTGAAATAAAAAAAATCTTAGAGAAAAACAATAACTACCTTAGACAGACTTTTCATGTTAAGGAATTAGGAATATTTGGTTCTTTTGTTAAAGGTCGAGAAAAAGCAAATAATGGTAGTGATATAGATATCCTGATTACCCTAGGGAAAGGGCATAAAGATTTCTTTAATTATATGAGATTGAAATATTATCTGGAAGACCTCTTAGGTCGAGAAGTTGATTTAGTGATTAAAGAAGCTGTAAGACCGAGGTTAAAAGAAAGGATTTTCAGAGAGGTAGAATATGTCTAAAGAAAAAAGAGACTATATTCTTTTTTTAGAAGATATTTTGAATGCCCTTGAAAAGATAGAAAATTATACTAAAAATCTTTCCTTTGAAGAGTTTGCTGATAATGGTATGGCCGTAGATGCTGTTGTAAGAAATTTTGAAATTATTGGCGAAGCAACTAAAAATGTTCCTGAAGAAATAAAAGAAAAATATCCAGAAGTTGAATGGAAAGAAGCTGCAGGCTTTAGGGATGTTTTAATTCATAATTATTTTGGCATAGATTTAGAAGCAATATGGGATACTATAAAGAAAAATTTATTACCTTTTAAAAAGCATATCTTAAAAGTTTTAAAATCTGAGCTATATTAACAATATTACATTTATCTTTCTCTCTTAGCAACATAAAATAGAAAATAGAACCATCCCTATTTTAAGATTCACCAATTACCCAACTAAATTAGTCGTTAGTATTAAATACAAAATAATCCAATTAACTGGTTACCGTTACCCAGTTACTCAGTTTGCCAGTTAGGATTGGTTCACTAAATAGCAAATCTCCTCCCCCTTGAGGGTGGGAGGATTAAGATGGGGGTGGGGAGGGGTTTGATTTATCAAACCCGTCTTTTTTAAAAACGGAAAACAAATAACAAAAATCAATTTTTGCATTTTAAATTTAAAAATTAAAGATAGATCGCGGAATATAGCAATTTATTTCTTAATCTTACAATTATATTTTTTACATTTTAAATTTATTCTTTGTATTTTTCTTCGACTGGTAGACTGGCCGACCGGTAGACCGGAGGACTGTTTTTTGACTAGCTAACTATCTTAACTGGTAAACTGGCTAACAGAATAACCGGCCAACTAAGTTAGCTTGCATCTTGTAACTAAGAACCATAAATCATAAACTAAAAACGAGGGTTTTCAAAATTGAATTACTTAGAAAAATATAAATTCTGGTTAAAAAACAAATATTTTAGCGACGAAGCTAAAGATGAATTGCGTGCTCTTAAAGGCAACAAAGAGGAAATCAAAGACCGTTTCTATAAAGACCTCGAATTTGGTACCGGAGGCCTGCGCGGTAAAATCGCTATGGGCACCAACCGAATGAATATCTATACTGTTTCACGGGCGACTCAGGGATTAGCCAACTATCTTATCAAAGAATCACAAAAACAGCCTCATCCTCAGGAATACTTAAACCGCGGAGTGGTCATTGCCTATGATTGCCGCCACAAATCCCGTGAATTTTCTGAGACTATCGCCTTAGTCCTCAATGCCAGCTACATAAAAACCTATCTCTTTGAGGATGTCCGCCCCACTCCCGAGCTTTCCTTTGCTGTGCGCTACCTCCATGCCATCACCGGTATAGTGGTTACTGCCAGCCATAACCCCCCGGAATACAATGGCTACAAAGTTTATGGGTTTGATGGCGGACAAATAATCCCTAAGATTGCCGATAAAATAATTTACCACATTAATAAAATAAAAGATTATTCTCTGATTAAAAAGCTTGACCACCCCGCCGCCGTCCAAAAAGGTCTGTTTAATATTGTCGGCCAGGAAATAGACCGGGTTTACTTGCAAAAAGTAAAAGAGCTTGCCATCAGAGATAAAGACCCGATAGAGATAGACAAAACCATCAAAATAGTCTATACCCCCCTTCACGGGGCAGGTAATATCCCCATAAGAAAAATCTTAAAAGAAAGAGGATTTACTAATGTATTTGTGGTAGAAGAACAGGCTCAACCCGACCCTGATTTTTCTACAGTGGAATCTCCTAATCCCGAATATCCTGCTGCTTTTGAGCTGGCTATCAAATTAGGCAGCCAGGTAGGTGCTGAAATTCTAATTGCCACTGACCCGGACGCTGACCGAATTGGCATGGCCGTAAAAACTCTCCCTCCGCCTTCTTCTATGTCATTCCCGCGAAAGCGGGAATCCAGTAATTCCTTTACCGTCTTAAACGGAAACCAGGTCGGCATCTTACTCCTCTATTATATCCTAAGCAGTAAAAAAGAGCTGAACCAGCTCCCTCCAAATGGCTTTATCGTAAAGACCGTAGTAACCAGTGATATGTCCAGAATAATTGCCGATAGCTTCGACGTAGATACCCATGAAACCCTGACCGGCTTTAAATTTATCTGTAATATGGAAAAAAATGTACAGGAAAAAGAAGGCAAAGAATTCCTCTTCGGTTACGAAGAGAGTATCGGCTATCTAACCGGAGATTTTGTGCGTGACAAAGATGCCGTGATTTCCGCCATGCTGATTGCCGAGATGGCCGCCTATTATCTTAAAAATGGGCTTAATCTGCTCCAGGTATTAGAAAATCTCTATAAAAAATATGGCTACTACGAAGAATATCAACACTCTATCTATCTGGAAGGTGCAGAAGGGGAGAAGAAGATAGCCGAGATTATGGAGGCTTTCCGAAAAAAACTCCCGGAAGTGAAAAATATAGAGGTAGTTCGAATCGAGGATTACGAGATTAGTAAAAGTTTTGATTTGAAATTAAAAAAAACCAGTTCGATTACCTTGCCTCGTTCTAATGTCTTAAAGATGATATTTTCCGATGGCTCCTGGTATGTCTTACGCCCCTCCGGGACCGAACCCAAAATCAAGCTATATCTCTCTTTTCACGCTCCTACCAGGAAAGAGGCTCAACAGAAGGTCCATCTCGTAAAATCCACCATCTTACAAAAAATAAACTCTATCATCAAACCCTAGGACAGGCGTTCTGCTTATCTATTTCTGAAATGTAGGCGTCGGATTTATCCGACCCGTTCTATCCCTAAATGTCATTCGAACCCTGATTCATCTCACATCTTCTTCTTTATCAGATACCACATATCACTCATCACTGTATTTGTAACTTGCACCTTACATCTTGTATTTCACCTGCGATTTTTTCCATTCAAAATTATACGCTAAACGTTCCGCGCTCTACGCTAACATGCATCTTACAAATTCTTTCTTTCTTCTCTTAAATTTAAAAAAAAGCAGCAGCAGCATTGGTATTATTATGGTATCAAAATTGGACTTACCCAAGTCCTATTTTGATACCATAACATTGTTGTTGTTGTTTTTATTAAATTGTTATTATTAGGGGTCAAGATTTGAACCACCTATGCTAAAAATTTGCACCACCCCTGGTGCAAAAATGACACCAAAACGCGAAAAATACGACAAATTTGCACTACCCCTAGTGCAAATTTTACTATATTACCCCCTCTTCCCTTTCGATGAGGGATTTATGCTTCTTCTTCATGATTCTTCTCTGGATATGGTAAATCTTCAGATCTAACCATCTCATAAACGCTGGTTTGATAATTTCCATCTGGTAATCTTCTTTTATGTATATTCTTAATCAATCCAAATTTAATTAACACTTCACGGTATTTTCTAACACTATTTTTAGTAATTCCGAGATCTTTGGCCAATGTTCCCACAGATGGCCAGGCA
>SDBU01003783.1_pt1 | contig 19059 bp, 14 predicted proteins | sample 2277071 | NCBI WGS metagenome assembly SDBU01 (sample SAMN10397929, study PRJNA504765) | marine sediment metagenome | isolation source: marine sediment core GS08_GC12, 126 cmbsf | place: Arctic Ocean: Gakkel Ridge, Loki's castle | collected 2008 | reverse complement strand
GCAGAAGGCCAGTCAAAAGACCGAACAAAAGGCCAGTCAGAAGACCGAGCAGAAGGCCAGTCAAAAGACCGAACAAAAGGCCAGTCAGAAGACCGAGCAAAAGGCCAGTCAGAAGACCGAGCAGAAGGCCAGTCAGAAGACCGAGCAGAAGGCCAGTCAAAAGACAGAACAAAAGGCCAGTCAGAAGACCGAGCAAAAGGCCAGTCAGAAGACCGAGCAAAAGGCCAGTCAGAAGACCGAGCAAAAGGCCAGTCAGAAGACCGAGCAGAAGGCCGGCGAGAAGAAATAGCGGCTGATTGGGCAAGGGTGCGGCCGGGGCTGACCGGGAAAACCTCACCCCCTGTCCCCCTCTCCGTCGACAGAGAGGGGGTTTTCCCGGCCCGAAGGGCCCCCTTCCGGGGAAGGGATCCGTTCGGAAAAATATCCCCCACCCCCACGCTTTTCTACTTCAATGTCGGAATTTGAGATTGCCGGAAATTCTTGTTTGCGGCCCGGTCAGCATTTACCTTTCGCTTTGCATAAAGAGCACCTACGGCTGGCTGACCAGTTTACTTGGTGCTCGAAAGACGCGATGTGAAAGGATTTGTGCTGGTGATTATGTTGAGACCTGTGTTCTGCCGTGTTTTCCCCAACCCTACAGCTAAAACTACAATACCAGACTACAATTCGGCATTTCCGGAGATTGCCGATGGCTCAATACATCCCGAGCCACTTTCATCGCAAAAAATAATCGTGTATACGTGTCGCAGCTCACTGACTTTGGTTAGAATGATCTCGTATACTGGCTACGCACCGAATACACTTGGGGCCTGAATATAGCGATATTGATATTCGGGCATCTGGTAACACAATATCCAAGGGAGGATAATGGAATGAAAAAGCTAGGATTTATGCTGTTTATTCCGCTGCTGTTTCTCACGGCCCTGCCGGCTAAAGACACGGACGGTGGAACGAAATCTAGCATTACAAGACAAAAACTGGCCGTCCTGGCAGCTGACGCAGCCATCATGGACGCTGCCGGCAGCCTTCAGCTGCGACAACGACCGTTTTCCCGCGAAAAGACGGCATACTACCCATTCCTGGGAGGCCGTTGGACCAATCCGGAAATCGACGTCAGCCTGCGTAGTACTCTGGCCCAGGCCGGAGAGATTCCGGTTTCCATTACCGATGTTAACGGAGCGCTCATCAGCGAGTATGAGGTAGGTGATACTATCGTCATCACTATCAGCTATGCCGACTCGGTCTGGATAAAGCCGTATGTCGATAATGGAGACGACAGCTTCGATCCGGAAACGGACTTCTACTTCGCCCCCGGTGACCCGGAAGATGACGAGGAAGAAATCATCATAATCGATGGTGACGAGGATGACGAAACCCCCGCTGGTGATGACGAATGGAAGCTCACTTTCTATACCGGCAAGGCAGGTGAAGAGGATATGCTCTTCATCCTCCAGGGGGTCAAAATCTTTTTCAGCCTGTCTAACAGGCCTGTGACGGATACGGGCCTGTACACACTGGACGTGCTGCCCCCGGTTTCTACAACCAGCCTGTCCGGCAATGTGACCAAGTTTGACGAGACTGCGGCTCCCAATGTGGTCATAGTCGCTTTCCCCATGCCAACGATGGAGATGGAAGGCCCGCCGGAAAGTATGTTCATCACCCTGACAGATGCCACGGGAGACTACACGCTCTTCATCGAAGACGAAGCCGCCGATGTTGACTTTGGCCTCTTCGCTTTTGATTTATTGCGGCAGTGCGCGGACCTGTTTCCCGACCCGCAGATGGTCATGCAACCTGTGGCAAAGGGCGACAGCCTGACTAACTTGGACTTTGTCTTCATTGAACCCACGGCAGTTATCAGGGGTACACTTACGGATGAGCTCGACAGTCCTATTGCCGATGTTTGCATCTTTGCTGGTCTGGATGGGCCGCTTGAGGCGGAGGCCACTACTGATGCTACAGGCAAATACGAGATATCGGTCATTTCAGGCCGGTGGCGTGTCCGTCCCGAAGAAGAAGATCTCATTGGAATGGGCTACATGGCCCCCCACGAAAAGGAGGATTTCGATATCTCCGACGGGGATACTGTGGTGGTGAATTTCGTCGCTTATATTGCTGACGCTACCATTACCGGTAACGTCACCAAGGATGGCACCGCCCTGCCCGGTCTCGAGATTGGCGCCTGGGGCGAGCCCGTCGGATATACCTTCACCGAGTCCGGAACGGATGGTTCCTACACCCTCAATGTCTCGAACGAGGTTGATGTACGGGGCTATGACGTCTGGCCGGAAGATCCGCCTGAACAAACCTCCTTTGCCGATAAGTTGCGGGGTATCCAGCCGGGTGACACAGATGTCGATATCAACCTAGTGACGGTAACCGGCGGCATCGCCGGTGTTGTGACGGATGAGGCCACCGGCGATACGCTTTATGAGGATATCGGCATTATGGTACGGGATATAACCGGCGCAGAGTTTGATACGTGGATTGACCGGGAAACAGGCAAGTATCTAATCTACCTGCCTGACGGCGTCTATGAGCTCATGGCCTTTTCCCATGAATACCTGCCATATCAATCTGGGCCAATACCCGTGGCCGGGTCGGTGGTAGAACATAATATCGCGCTAAAGGAGCTCGTCTTTAATGCCAAGATCGGTGGGACCCTTAAGGACACAACAACCAACAGTCCCATTGCCGGTGTCCGCATATTTGCGGGGGCGGAAGACATGTTCGGGATGGATGACACCACCGATGCTGCGGGCCAATACGGCTTTGATGTTTTTGCCGGCTGGTGGCACGTCCATCTCTTCGATGAAGATCTAATCGACCAAGGCTATATGGTTCCCTACGGCAAGGATGGTTATGAGGTAGCCGCAGGGGATTCCATTCCGGTCGATTTTGTCACTTATGTTGCGGATACCACGATCACCGGTACCGTAACGTGGGTTGGCGATGGTTCGGCAGTCGAATACGCCGAGATTCAGGGTGATACCCGGGCGGGTTACTTCAGCCGGACTCGAACCGGATCTGACGGAACCTATTCCCTGCCGGTCAGCTCCGAGCTTGACAGTATAGATATTACTGATGAGTATGGGACCTGGAAGACCAATGGCTACTGTATCCATGTGGAGACCAAGGATGCCTTCGCTCAGCCGGGTGATAGTTGTGAAGTATACTCAGGGGCCACCGGGGTTGACTTCACCATGTACCACGCGGATGCGTTCCTGAGCGGCCAGATCTCCGATCAGTGGGGCAATCCGATTTCCCACGTGGGTCTCCACGCCTTCACGATCGAGAGTACCATGGAGTTCCACACTGGGGGCGGCACCGAATTTGGCGGTTTCTATGAGATGCCGCTGGTCGGCGGGTATACCTGGGTGGTCGAAGTATTCCTTCCACAGTTCCATGACAGCACCGCCCTGACCGATACCCTGGTAGTGGCCTCCGACACCAGCCTGGTTCGGGATTACACTTTCACCCTCCTCTCCACCATAGTGACGATGGATGGGGGGAACCTGCCGGGGGATTACGCCCTGGGGGACAACTATCCCAACCCCTTCAACCCCAGCACTACCATTACCTTCCAGCTGCCCGAGGCCGGGTACGTGACCATGCAGGTCTATGACCTGACAGGGAAGGTGGTGAACACGCTGGTGGGCGAGTATCGGCCCGCCGGCTATCACCAGGTAGTCTGGAACGGCAAGAACAGCCGGGGCGCTCCCGTGGCCACCGGTGTGTACTTCTATCGCATCGTGGTCGGCCAGTCCTATGCCGAGACCCGGAAGATGGTGCTTATCAAGTAAACACACCCGCTTCCCGTCCGGTTTGGCAATCGCTGAAGCCCTACCTGGTCCGTCAACCGACGGGTCGGGTGGGGCTTTTGCTTTTCGGCGCCGCCATCACCTACTACCACCTCACGAAACACTTGCGGAGTTCAAAAGTAATGTGGAACTTATCTGATAACGAGATTCAGGAGCTGAATCTGCGCTGGTGCCAGAAGGTGGTGAACGGCGGGGAGCTGCTGGCGCAGGAATTTGTTAAGGGATGCGAATAGAGCCGGCCCGTAGAGGCCTCTCTCTCCGGCAACCGGTTCACCTTCTGGAAGAGGGAAAGCTGCCTTACGGTGTTTTCGTCAGTATCATGGGGTTATTTGCCAGGCCCCAAAGGCAAATCCTCGCAAGGAGAAAACGGGACCACTATGCGCCACCGACAGCAATAAATTCCACCAATACCGAAAGGAGACTTTTCACATGAATCACCGGAACATTTCTATTCTTTTCTTGCTCATGGGAATTATGACCGTCGCAGTTGCGCACCCGGGGAAAGTGGTTAAGAACCTTAAAGCGCCTTATGCCCGCTCAACCGGTCTGACATTCGACGGGAAGAACCTGTGGGTGGCCGATCATGAAGCGGACAAGCTCGTTTGCGTGGATCCGAAAACGGGGGCCACCATAAAGGAGCTGCTGTCACCCGGTTTCTGGCCGATGGGACTGGCCTGGGACGGTAAATACTTATGGAACGCCGATTGGAAGCAGAAAAAGATATTTCAGGTTGACCCCTCGGACGGCGCCATTATTAAGACTATCGAAGCTCCCGGCGATAATCCGCAAGGGCTGGCATGGGATGGGAAGACCCTCTGGGTCAGCGATCCGAAGGCGAGGGAAATCATGAAAATCGACCTGAGCGACGGCACGGCGGTACAGTCCTTTCAGGCCCCCGCCGGGAGTCCCCACGGCCTGACCTTTGACGGCACTTACCTGTGGTGCTCTGATCGAATGGCGGATGAAATACACATGATCGACCCCCGAAATGGGGAGGTCATTATTGTGTTGAAATCTCCCGGCGCTTACCCGCGCGGCCTGGCCTGGGACGGCAAGTACCTCTGGAACGTGGATTACCAGACAGACTCGCTCTACCAACTCGTTCGCCAGGACGATGAACTTTACACACTGGAAAACCAGCGGCGAGCCAGGGTCACCTTCACCCACGAGGTCAAGGCCTATGGACAGGGGCGACTCCGGGACTTGAACGTCTATATCGCCATTCCGGAGGACCTGCCACAGCAGAAGATCCTGGCCAAGTCATTCAGCCCGGAGAACCATCGCGTCGTCAAGGATCGCTGGAACCAGCCCTGCGCCCATTTTCACTACGAAAATGTCACATCGGGAACAACCATCCGGTCAACAATGGTGGTTGAAACCGAGATCTCCGAGATCAACTACTTCATCTTCCCCGACCGCTGCGGCACGCTGAAAGACATTCCCCGGGACATCAAAAGGACCTATACCGCCGACGGCAGCAAGTACCAGCTGAAGGACCCCTACATCCGTGACCAGGCGAAGGAAATCGTGGGCGGCGAAACGAACCCCTACTGGATGGCCCGCAAGATATTCGATCACGTGCGCAACGCCCTGGAATACGAAATGGTAGGCGGCTGGAACGCGGCCCCGGTGGTCCTTAAGAGGGGCACAGGGTCGTGCTCGGAGTATACGTTCAGTTTCATCGCCCTGTGCCGCGCGGCGGGCATCCCGGCCCGCTACGTGGGCAGCATCGTGGTGCGCGGCGACGATGCCAGCCTGGACGAGGACTTCCACCGCTGGCCGGAGATATACCTGCCCAATTACGGCTGGATTCCCATTGACCCCCAGGGCGGCGACAAGCCCCTGCCGCGGGATCGGGCCACGTATATCGGGCATCTCGCCAACCGATTCTTGATCACCACCCAGGGCGGGGGAGACTCGAAGTACCTGGGATGGTACTATAATTCGTTCGAGGACTACCAGACCGATCCCCAAGTCAGGGTCAACATCGAGCACTTCGGGGAGTGGGAGCCGCTGGCCACTGAAGGGGAATGACTAACCAGCCGCACGTCACAGGCCACCCGGCTCCTGGCTACGCTCCAAGACAAGCTGCATAACGCAACATCGCAGGGATGATGCTCCGTTAAGTATATCAAACGAAAGGGATCGACGATGAGGCACGGCTACCTATACTACGTTGCGGCTGTCCTGCTGCTGTCAGAGTTTCTACTGGTGGTGTTTCTGGATAAGGCTGTTGATTACCTCTGGCTGGACTGTGCGGCCTGGGCCGTTTGGGCAGTGAGCATAGTCCTGCTATTCACCCCGATGTACGTCCTGCGCACCAGGGGTGGCGTCCCGAAGGGGAAAAGCTATGTCGAGACCCGGAGATTGGTCGATACCGGCCTCTACGCCGCCGTCCGGCACCCCCAGTACCTGGGCTGGCTGCTGATGTACCTGGCGGTATTGCTCTTCAACCCCCACTGGCCGCAGGGGAGCGCGGGCCTGGCGGGGATGGTTTGTCTTTGTTTTATTGCCGCCCAGGAGGACAAGCGCCTGATCGCAAAGTTTGGTGTGCCTTATCACTTCTATAAGGCCTCCGTGCCTGGGCTGAATCTCCCGGCCGGCGTCATACGACTGCTCAGACGTCGAGGGCCGGCTTGAAAGCGGCAGCCTCCGCCGCGCCTGACTTCGAGGGGGCAGAGCGGATAGTCGACAGATGCTCAGCATCGAGTGTATTCGATCAGGCTGTTATCCTTGACATTATCGTTCACAGCTGCTATTCTATGATATACCCAGGGAACCCAAAGCTATGCCGGTCTCAGCAGACTCAAGCCCCGCCCCATCTCCCCTCCAGGCCACCCTCGACCGCCTGACCCGGCCTGCGCAGCTGGTGGAGCCGCTGGAGGAGGGCCGGGTCCGATGCCTGGCCTGCGGGCACCGCTGCCGTATCCCCGAGGGCCGCCGGGGGATCTGCCAGGTACGTTACAACGAGGGTGGCACTCTTCGAGCGCCCTACGGCTACGTGGTGGGCCTGCACAACGATCCCATCGAGAAGAAGCCCTTCTACCATTTCCTTCCCGGCGCCAATGCAATGACTTTCGGAATGTTGGGTTGCTGCTTCCACTGTCCCTTCTGCCAGAACTGGCTCAGCTCGCAGGCCTTGCGGGACGAGCGGGCGGGCATCCCTCCCGATGAGATAACCGCCGGTCAGGTGGTGGAAACGGCCCGGGCCCGCTCCAAAGCCGTGGTGAGCTCCTACAATGAGCCCCTGATCACCGCCGAGTGGGCCGTGGAGATTTTCAAACAGGCCCGTAAGGCCGGCCTCCGAACCGCCTGCGTCTCCAACGGCAACGCCTCGCCGGAAGTGCTGGACTATCTCCGTCCCCACACCGATGGCTTCAAAGTGGATCTCAAATCCATGAACGACCACACTTACCGCCAGCTGGGCGGCGTGCTGCGCAATGTACTGGACACGATCCAGCGCGCCTGGGAAATGGGATTCTGGGTGGAAGTGGTGACGCTGATCGTCCCGGGCCTGAACGACTCGGACGAGGAGCTGCAATCCATCGCAGCCTTTATCGCCGGCGTCTCGCCGGACATTCCCTGGCACGTAACGGCCTTCCACCGGGACTACAAGCTGCTCCGCGGGAAGAACACCACCGTCAGGCAATTGCTGCGGGCCTGGGACCTGGGCCGCCAGGCGGGATTGAACTACGTTTACGGCGGCAACCTGCCCGGTGAGGTGCCGGAAATGGAGAACACCTGCTGTCCCAACTGCGACGCCACCCTCATCCGCCGCGTGGGCTACTACATCCTGGATAACCATATTACACCCGATGGTAAATGTCCTGAGTGCGCCACGACCATACCGGGGGTGTGGGCATAAGGCTGACCTGGACGGAAATGAACACCTTCTTCACCTAACCTGAGCTTTATCTCGTTTAACCAACCCAAAACAGGAGTCCCCACAGTTATGTCTTACCAGGAACCCTACGAACACTTGCCCGAGGATGTCCGCGCCCACCACCGGGCCATGAAGAGCCTCGTCGAGGAGATTGATGCCGTGGACTGGTACAACCAGCGCGTTGCTACCACCGAGGATGAAGAACTCAAGGCCATCCTGGCCCATAACCGGGACGAGGAGCTGGAGCACGCTGCCATGCTGTTGGAATGGCTGCGACGCAACATGCCCGGCTGGGACCACGAGCTGCGCGATTATCTATTCACCGACAAACCCATAGCGCACCCGTAAGCTCGCCGGTCCCAATTGTGGCACGGCCATTCCCGGCGTGTGGGGGTAGTTTAGTTACGAGTTACGGGTTACGAGTTACGAGTTACGAGTTTCAAGTTCCAAGTTTCAAGCGGTCAGCGATCCGTCTGCGCCCCGCTATGCTTCGCGACGCGGGACAGGCTTCGCTACCTGTCTGCCATGGATGTTATCAAGCGTGCACGCCAGGCCCCGCCTATGGCGGGACTAAAGGCAGGCGCCGGACAAGTCAGCGGTCAGCAACGGACAACTGACAACTGACCACGGATTATGGACGATCAGCATTCAACATTCATCAATCAACATTCCTGAGGCCCCATGTACAACCGCCCCTTATCCGGCACCGTCAAGCACCTGACCCTGGACAGTGTCCTGCTCAAGGGCAACCCCCTGGGCGATCCCCACGTGCGTACCTTCCCCCTCTACCTGCCGCCGGGGTATGACGAGAGTGATACTCGCTACCCGGTCATCTACGCCCTGGCGGGTTTCACCGGCACCGGCCTGAACATGGCCGGTTTCGCGGTGTGGGAGGAAAGCCTCCCGGAGCAGATAGACGACCTGATCGTGGGCAGCGATTGCCCGCCGGTGATCGTGGTCATGCCCGACTGCTTCACCCGCCTGGGGGGCAGCCAGTACGTCAACTCCACCGCCACCGGCCCCTACGAGGACTACCTCACCAGAGAAGTCATCCCCTTTGTGGATGGTGAGCTGCGCACATTGGCGGAAGGGGGCCGCCGCGGAATCATCGGCAAGTCCAGCGGGGGCTACGGCGCCTTGCGCCTGGCCATGAAGCACCCCGACCTCTTCGCCGCGGCCGCCTGCCACAGCGGGGATATGTACTTTGAGTATGCCTACCTGCGGGACTTCCCCAAGGCGGTCGATGCCCTGAACCAGTATGGTGGGGTAGAGGGTTTCCTCAAGGAATTCGCCGGGGCTACCAAGAAAGGGCCCCTCATCCCCGCCCTGAATATCATTGCCATGGCCGCCGCCTACTCGCCGGAGGGGAACCAGCTCCGCCTCCCCTTCGAGCTGCCTGCGGGTGAGCTGGTGCCCGAGGTGTGGGAGCAGTGGCTGGCCCATGACCCGGTGCGAATGGTGGAGCAGGAGCCGCTTGCCGAGGCCCTGCGCGGCCTCAAGCTGCTCTACCTGGATGCCGGCGACCGTGACGAGTACGCCCTGCACCTGGGCGCGCGCATCTTTGTCGAACGCCTCAAGGCCCTGGACATCCCCTACCACTACGAGGAGTTCTCCGATGGTCACTTCGGCATCAACTACCGCTACAAGACCAGTTTGGAGATGATGGCGAAGGCGCTGGGAAAGGTGTCAGGGGGATAGTTACGAGTTACGAGTTACGAGTTCCAGGTTTCAAGTTCAAAGTCCCCAGTACCCAGCCGTCCGTCTGCGTTTCGCTACCCGGCTACAATACGTTACGCCGGACAAGCGCCGGACAAGTCAGTAGCCAGCGATCAGCTCCGCCTGTGGCGGGGCCAGCGGTCAGCAGTCAATACAGGAGCATGAACAACGGACAACGGACCACTTTCACTCTCTTCTATATAGTGCCTAAATTCCCGGTTGCTATGACCCTGACCGACGACATCCTTTCCCAACCCTCCTTCGACGCCGCCATCCGCACCGCCGTCGCCGGGCTGAAAGCCATGCAGCCCACCTACGACTGGGTGGGTGTCTACCTGCTGGAGGGTGACCCTTCGGCAGGCTCAGGGCAGGGCGTGTTGACCTTGCAGGATGACCACTACCGGGGGCAGCCCACCAGCCACACCCGTATCCCGCTGGATAGCGGCATCTGCGGCGCGGCAGCCAGCAGCCGGGAAACCATCGTTATTGACGATGTGCGCCGGGACAGCCGCTACATCGCTTGCAGCCTATCGGTTCGGTCGGAGATCGTAGTGCCAATTATGGCCGGGGAGCGGGTAGTAGGTGTCCTGGACCTGGACAGCGACACCCCCGCGGCCTTTGTCGAATCTGACCGGCGGGAGCTGGAGCGGGTGGCCGCCGCTCTGGCCCAGGCCTGGCAAGTGATACCCGGAGAACAACCCGCAGGACGCCGCGTTTAATCCAGAAACATGAGCGTTACAGATCAAGCCATTGCTCTTGCCCCTGACCTGTTAGAGGAGATTGATAGCCTCAAGCGGGAGCGGAACGCCGTTATTCTGGCCCATTACTATCAGGACCCGGAAATTCAGGACCTGGCGGACTACCTTGGCGACAGCCTGAAACTGGCCCAAGAGGCCGTGCGGACGGACGCCGAAATCATTCTCTTCTGTGGGGTCCGCTTTATGGCCGAAGTGGCCAAGATACTTAACCCTGAAAAAACTATCCTGCTGCCGGATCAGGATGCCGGCTGCTCCCTGGTTGACACCTGCCCGGAAGACCGTTTTCAGACCTTTATTAACCGCTATCCTGACCACGAGGTGGTCACCTATATCAACAGCTCAACAGAGGTGAAAGCCCTTTCGGATATTATCTGCACCTCGTCCAACGCCGAGCGGGTTTTTGCCAGCATGCCGGAAGATCGGCCGGTAATCTTTGCCCCTGACCGCCATCTGGGTCGGTATCTGGAAAGGCGGACAGGCCGGGAGCTGAAAATCTGGCAGGGATCGTGTATAGTACATGATGTTCTCTCCCTGGAGGAGATCCTCCGCTTGAAGGCCTGTTACCCGGAGGCCGTTCTACTGGCCCATCCGGAATGCGAGGAAGCGATCCTGGAGCAGGCCGATTACGTCGGTTCGTCTGCTGCCATTATCAATACGGCCGTAACAGGTCAGGCCCGCCGGTACCTGGTGGCCACCGAAGCGGGTGTGATCCACCAGATGAAGAAACTGGCCCCGGAGAAGGAGTATATTCCCATCCCTACTCTGACCGGAGACGACGGCAGCCTGTGTCCCTACATGCGGCTTAACACGCTGGAAAAAATCTGCCAGGCCCTGCGAGATCTCTCGCCGGAAATTACCCTCGATGAAGCACTCCGCCTCAAGGCCCTGCGTCCCCTTGAGCGGATGATGGCCCTGGGATAGTCTTTGGGCTGGAGAGCAGTCAACGTGAGCATTGCATAATGGTACGCCGGGCGCTGTTCCAGCAGACAACTCTTGACCCCGATTGGGTGCGCCGGCAGGTCGTCCGGTTTCTGGCCGAAGACACCCCGGAAGGTGATATTACCACTGACGCAGTGGTGCCGGAAAGCCTTACCACCACAGCTCAAATAGAAGCCGGAGAGGAGCTCGTCTTTGCCGGCGCGCTGGTTATCCCAAACTGTTTTGACAGCCCCTGTGAAGTCAAACTGAATGTCGCCGACGGCCAGCGGGTCGCCGTTGGGGAGATCATCGGCATCGTAGCCGGTCCCGCCCGGCAGATTCTGACCCGGGAGCGAGTGCTGCTGAACCTGGTTCAGCGCCTGTCGGGCATCGCCACCCTCACGCGGGTCTTTGTGGAGAAGGTGCTCCCCTATAAGGTCATGATCCTGGATACCCGCAAGACGATACCCGGTCTACGGCGACTGGAAAAATACGCAGTGGCGGCAGGGGGCGGCGCCAACCACCGGATGGACCTTTCCTCCGGAATCCTGGTGAAGGACAACCATATCCAGGCCGCCGGCGGGATCGCTGCGGCGGTTGAGAGCCTCCGCCGTAGTCAACCCCATATGCCTATCGAAGTGGAAGCGGAGGACGCGGTCCAGGTGGAGACCGGCCTAGCGGCAGAAGTGGACGCTTTTCTGCTGGACAACATGTCCGTTGATCAGGTGCGGGACTGTGTGGCCCTCATCCGGGCGCACCCCGGCGGCAAGGAGATATTTGTGGAGGCCTCCGGGGGCATTGAGCTGGACAATGTACACGATTACGCCCGGACAGGGGTAGATGGAATCTCTATCGGGGCCCTGACCCACGGCGCCCGGTCGGTGGATATCCGCCTGGAGCTGGTAGCGAAGGCGCCGGTGTAAGGATCTTCACCACAGAGGCTAAAGAAAATTATTTATCTCTGCGTCCTCTGCGCGCCCAGCGGTTATTCCCCCCCGTAACCCGCTACTGCCAGAGAAGTCTTGAAGCGCATCATACAACATATGCAGAAGCTTTATTATATTTACACTATATGTTGTTGTTTTAAATAGATTTTTTCCTGATTCTCAGCATCAATTTACTTGTGCCGTATCACGCCCGGCGTCTAAATTCGGTCGTCATCGGGAGAACGAGTATTTCAGCTTACGAGATACTTCTATTAGAGCACAATACTTCACACAGGGACGGGGGTACGGTGTGGGCCGGTTCAGGTCTCTACCCGGTCAACAACAAACATTCCAATTAATGAAAACACTCAGGAGAAAAACATGAACTATCGTAGGTTATTCTTGATACTCACGATCATGACACTTCCCATTGCACTACTCTCGCAGGGACTCACTACTGCATCAATCAATGGAAGGGTAATTGACACCAATAACAACCCACTCGCCGGAGCCAACGTCGTAGCAACGCACAATCCGTCCGGGACGACCTTTGGCACTTTCTCCCGGAGTGACGGGCGCTTCAATTTGCCGAACCTGCGTGTAGGCGGTCCTTATACCGTTGAGATCAGTTATATCGGCTATGCGCCTGAGGGAAAAGCGGATATCTTACTGTCCTTGGGTCAAGCCCTCGCGCTGGAATTCTCGCTCCAGGAGCAAGCACTAGCCTTAGAAGCAATTGAAGTCGTTGCCGATGAAAATGCCGGCCGAACTGGAATGATTACCCGAATGAGCGCAGATGATATCAACAGCATACCCAATGTCGCACGCAGTATTTATGACTTCACACGCTTATCCCCTCTGGTGAATGGTAATAACATTGCCGGGCGGCACCCCAACTATAACACCGTTAAAATTGACGGCGCCGTTCTCAATGACGTTTTTGGGCTGCCTGACAATGGTCTGCCGGGAGGTCAAGCCGGCACCCAGCCAATCAGTCTAGATGTCCTTGAGGAAATCCAGGTGTCCATTGCGCCCTATGATATACGACAAACGGGTTTCACTGGCGGTTCCATTGATGCTGTCAGCCGGGGAGGCACCAATGTCTTCAAAGGGACGGGATACTCTTACATCAGGAATCAAAACTTTGTCGGTGATTTCGAAGAAATAGCGTATCCGGAATTCGGTGAACAGATTTCCGGGGGCAGCTTCAGCGGTCCGATTATCAAGGACAAGGCCTACTTCTTCGTGAACGCCGAACTGAGCAGCCGCTCCAGTCCCAGCACGATAAGCCTTGACACCAGCGACGCGCAGGTGTTTATCGGCAACCCCGATGATGTCACGCAGGTTCATGATATACTTAAGCAGAAGTATAATTATGATACGGGAGGATATGACCCCTTTGATTATCTTAGAAGCAACGTGAAATTGTTCTTCCGGCTTGACTATAACATCACTGCCCAGCATCGGTTGTCTTTCAGGCATAATTTTGTTGATGCTTTTGATGACAACAATGCGCGCAGTAAATACAATTTTTACTATACGGATGCGGGTTACAAGTTTAACAACCGGCAGAACTCAACCGTGCTTCATTTGTACAGTAGTTTGAGCAGCAAGATGGCAAATGAGTTCACTGTTGGGTACACGACCATTAGAGATTTCAGAGAACCCCAATCCAGTGAGTTCCCGTCCATCCGGGTTGATTCGGACTTCAGCACCCGGATTTATGCCGGGATGGAGCAATACTCCATAGGAAACAAACTGGATCAGGATTACATTCAGATTTCGGACAACTTCTTATACTTTACGGGCAGCCACGCCTTCACCGTAGGGACCCATAACGAGTTCTACCGCATCAGTAACGGATTCTTCCGCAACTTTAATGGATATTACCGGTTCTATAGTGTGGAGGACTTTGAGGCCGGCGACGTTGGTTCCTACGAGTTGACTTATTCGGCCATCGAAGGGGAAAAGCAGCCGCTGGCCGAATGGAAAACCAACATTTTTGGGGTTCATGCCCAGGATGTTTGGAGCGCGAGTCCCAAACTCAAACTCACCATGGGCATCAGGGTTGACATTCCAACCTTCCCCGATGTGCCGGCAGCCAACGACACCGTTGCCAAGTACTTCGGCGACCGGAATATTCGGACCGATCAAATGCCAAGCGGCAATCCTCTTATCGCCCCCCGGTTCGGTTTTAGCTACAACCTGACCAAAGGCACCCAGCTCCGCGGTGGTATCGGGGTATTCTCCGGTGGTCCCAAGTACGTCTGGCTCTCCAATAACTTCAGTCAGAGCGGCATGTTGCTGAAATCAATGTATTCCGGGAGCGTGGATACACTAATTATTGGTCTGGAAGACCAATATGCTGCGTTTATTGATCCCGATGTCGGTTACCAGGCGTCTGAAATCAATGTAATCGATAAAGACATGAAGTTTCCTCAGGTCCTGCGAACAGACGTGGCAGTTGACCAGAGGCTGCCGTTTGGCCTTGAAGGTACGCTTGAATTTATTTATACGAAGGGGATCAATGAATTGACCTACCAGGAGCTCAATCTGAAGGATCCTAGTGCCAGGATGAAAGATGGCCGTCGTTACTACGAAGATAAGGTCAGCTCCAATTTCTACCAGGTGATGTATGTATCTAATACAGATCTGGGGTATCAATACGGCTTAACAGCGCAACTCAAGGGGAACTGGCTGACAGCGCTCGGTAGGACCAACGCCAACCTGTCCTATACCTACTCCCAGGCCAAGGATATCAACAGCTTGACATCCAGCCAGGCCCGCTCCAACTGGCGCTACAACCCCATCGGATATGACACCAACAATCCTGAGCTTACGAGCTCGCTCTATGAGATCCCCCACCGCATTATGGGTTATCTCTCCCATAGGTTCGAGTTCCTGAAAGGCTCGCCCACCACGGTGTCCCTCTTCTATGAAGGCCGGTCAGGCGATCCTTTCTCCTACATCTATGGCGACGATTACAACAATGACGGCAGCGGGGAAAATGATCTGGTCTACGTGCCCACAAGTGAATCCGAAGCCCTGATACAAGACGCTGCTGAAAACAACGTGTGGACTCAATTCCAGGCGTATGTAGACGGAGATCCCTATTTGAGCCAATATAAGGGCGAAATTGTTCCCCGTAATGGCGGCAGGGAGCCCTGGCAGAACAGCCTTGACTTAAGGATTTCTCAAAAAGTTGGATCACCTATCGGGAAGGATTTTGAGGTCACTGTTGACATCCTCAATTTTGCCAACCTACTGAACAAGGACTGGGGTCTGGTCAAGTATGTCCCGTTTGGGACCTATTCCTTGCTGGATGTGGATGGTCTGGAAAATCCTGCTGATCCCGCCAGCAGACCTATACTCATCTTTGATCCGAGTCTTGAGGAGCCTTATGCCACGTCTGACTTTGGTTCCCGTTGGCAAATTCAGATAGGTCTGCGCTACTCGTTCTAATCCCATACTTGAGTCCTCTCTGACACAAAGGAAGCCCTCCCTCCGCCGGGAGGGCTTCCTGCTATTGTGGTCGGGCTGGGAGTGAATAACACCGACCTTCGCCAGCCCCCGCCGACTGCGGGGCTGGCACGATTTGTGCTTTAAATCACAGCAGGAGGACAATGGCGCGTTAACTTGTACGTAATCATAGGGCTTTAAAAGGGACGATAATCATTGCCGGTTGGGCGCGAAAGCCGTTGAAAGTATTACTTCAAGAAAAGTGTCAATTCTGCTGAAAAGCCTTGACATTCGATGAGGCGACAACTACATTTTTCATACAACTGGGAAAGTTGCTTTGCTTGCAGTATAAACCGAGGTAATATATTGGGCGTATAATATGAAAAACATCTACCTAAAGCTGCTGATCCTGGTTATGGCGTTGGCTGTCCTGGACGGTTGCGCCGGTCGCCGCGCCAGGAAGGAAGCTGCTGAAGAACAGGCCGCCAAAGAGGCCGAACTAGTGGCGGCAGGTGATTCTGCGCGAGCCGCCGAGGTACCACCTGGAGAGATGGCGCCCCCTGGTGTTCCGACCGAAGGGGAGCAGCCAGCTGTTCCCGGCTCCACCGAAAGCTATGTCCTCAATGAGCTCAACTTTGAGGTCAAGAAACTGGGTGCTGACGTAAAACACCTGGCCTCGGAGCTCCGCGATCTACAGGCCAAGAGTACCATGTGGGCCAATCCCCTGACCATTTACAGCAAAGAGATCATCCTGGATACCGGCAGCAGCTTCTTCGGTAAAATCGTTTACCAGGACGAGAAGATACTCAAGGTTGAAACCCTTATCGGCTACATTATTATAGAGCGTTCTTCCGTCGTCCGCATCGTGGAGAATATTCCCGAGGAGCCGTTTGAATGGTCTGCTGCGCTTGAGACCACGGAAAGCCTCTCCGTACCACCCCCCTCTGCCGCCAACCGGGTAGTGGAGCCCTCCATCGCGGTAACCAGGCCCACCGAACCGGCCATAAGGGCCGCAAAGACGGCCTATGCTCCCAATGTGGTCCTGGTTGGTACCATCGCTGAATCCAAGGATCGTTCGGGAAACCTGAAGCTGCGGGGCGAGGCAAAGAATATCGGTGGCCGGCGCGCCGATTTCGTGAAGGTGAATTTTGTTTTCCGTAAGGACTGGAGCGGCAACACCAAGACCCTGACCACGTTCGTCAAGGGTTCCTTCCACACCTTTGAATCGGGCATCACTTCGGATGCCTCACTGCTTCCAGGCGCTACTGCGACCTTCGAGTTGCCCGTGGCCAAATCCTTCGGCAGCTTTATCGGTTACTCTTATACCATTGACTGGGAAGACTATCAGTAGGCGGCATGGGTTATAAGCACTGGAGAAAAGGAGCGGTCGCCGCGTCACCTGCCGGCTGGCTTGTGGTGACGCTGGCAATCGGTCTGTTTTTTGGCCCCGGAGGTACCCTGGCGGCCCAGGACAAGCAGGATAAGGATGTCTACCTTATAGACCTGGGCATAATCATTGAGCCCGGCCGCCGGGACTCCGCCGCCGGAGCGGATTCCCTGCCCGCGAGGGGTTATGTTGGCCTGATGGTAAGGAAAGAACCCCCCGGTGCGGCCTACATTGAATCGACCAGGGAGCTGCGGTCGGCCCTGGATGATCTGGGCGAGAAGATCAACTCGCTCGAGAATTCATTGGACCAGGATATGGAAGCTGTGCGGCTGGAGAACGAGCGGCTGCGGGCCCTGATCAGGAAGATCCAGTCTAATCGCAGGGCAAGCGAAGTCTCTCAGGTGGTGGAGAGAGCTCCGGATAAGGTGGCGTCTTCTCCAGGGGAGACGGTCCGGTCGCCACTGCCGGACAATCCCGGTTTTCGCCACATCCTTCAGGCCTATCGGGCCGGGCACCTTGACGACCTGATCAGGCTGTACCAGGCTATTGACGAAGCGGCTTTAAGTCCGAAAGAGCGCGCACACGCGGCCTATTGGTGCGCTGACGCCTATTTTCACCGCGGTCAGTTCGATGAGGCCCTGCTGGCCCTGGAAAAGGTGCCGGCCGCAGATCATGAGCTGGGGGATGACGTCGTCGTTCTACAGGGGCTGATTTATTTGAGACAGGGGAAAACCCAGGAAGCACGCTCCAGGTTTCAAACCATTCTCAGCCAGTATCCGGCCAGCGATTACCAGCGCCTGGCGGAGCTGACCATCAAGGAATTGAGCCACCTTTAGATTGCCTATGTACGAAACCCGTAGATACCGGTCGGTCGTTTTACTTGCCATTCTCGCCACCCTTACGTGGGAGTCGGCTCAGGGAATTTCACGGTTGTCCTACAGCCGCCCGGGATCAATGATGCGGATTCCCATGAGCTCGGTTGTCCGCTCGCCCTATCTGTTCAGCTCCGGGTTCGTGGCCGAAGTGGTGAACCAGGACTCTTTGCGCAACGCTTCGGTCATCTACTTTGACTCGGAGATATCCAAGAACCTCCGCCTGGGTATGTCGTTGGTATCACCGATTGACATGCCCCTGGAGATCGGTTTTCACTTCCAGCAGCGACTGTGGGCCTACGGGAACATCAGCTTCTCCTTCGGCCTGCAAGATATTGTACTTACCCAATCAAATGGCAAACTGGAAATGGACTCCGATCTGCTTTCATTTTTTGGGGTGCTATCCAGCGAGCAGAAGGTAGGACGCTATTATCTGAATTCCTACATGGGCTTTAGCACCGGTACCCTGGCGGGAGCCACGGCGGGCGTTGATACCTCCCTAAAGCTTGGAGTTTATGCCGGTTTCCTGTTAAAGACGCCTCTCTTCGCCAACCGGGGCGGCCTGGATGTAATCGGTGAGTTTGACGGCCACGGGATCAACGTCGGCATCCGCATTCCCATCACCACCGATTACCGCCTGCAGATCGGCTTTGTCCAAGTGAATCGCTTGGACGAGTTCGTAGAGCAAGAGGACATCGTGTCCGCCCCGCCTGCAATAGTGATAGGATTGGATCTATCCGTGCCCCGCCTTGAGAAGAGGCTGGCGGCCCGCGAGGTCGGGGGCGAGGTAGCGGCTATGGGACCAAGGATCGAACCCGAAGAGCAGGAGGAACTTCTGGCACGCCAACTGGATTCCACCTTGCAGGCGGCGGACTTTCTGCTGGCATCCCTGCGCGATTCACTGCGCATTGCCACCTTCGAGATCGACAACCTGTACAACCAGGTGGCGATGCTCGAACAGCTGGGCGTGTTCCTGGCTGATTCGGTGCGTAACATGCAGCTGCGCATTCAGATGATGAAATCAAACATCAATTATACCATGCGGCACCTTTCATCATCGCTCCAACATTTCTACGAGGAGAACTACCGGGATGCGCTTCAAGAGGTGGAAATGGCTATCCAGCTCAACCCCGATCTAGCCATTGCATATGCCCGTAGGGGTTCGATATATTATAGGTTGGGCGATGTGCAGCGCGCCACGATTAACTGGAACCTGGCGTTGAAGCTCGATCCGGAGTATGACGATGTTCGTAATATTCTCCGAATGCTGAAAGAGGATCGGAATCGCGTCAAGGCAACGTCTCTTAAAATAGAGTAGT
>SDBU01003782.1_pt1 | contig 19059 bp, 22 predicted proteins | sample 2277071 | NCBI WGS metagenome assembly SDBU01 (sample SAMN10397929, study PRJNA504765) | marine sediment metagenome | isolation source: marine sediment core GS08_GC12, 126 cmbsf | place: Arctic Ocean: Gakkel Ridge, Loki's castle | collected 2008 | reverse complement strand
GCCATCTCCGGGTCGAGCCCTGCTGTCGGCTCGTCAAGTAAGAGCACTTTGGGTTCATGCAGCATCGCCCGGGCGATGGCCAGTTTCTGCCGCATTCCCTTGGAGAATGTAGCCGCCATATCCCCGCGCCGATCCCACAAGCCCAGCAAGCGCAGATAGCGCTCCACCTGTCCGGCCACGTCCTCCACATCATATAATTCCGCGAAGAAGCTTAAGTTCCTCTCAGCGCTCAGACGGTCGTACAACCCTGGCGACTCGGTTAATATTCCTACGTTGCGCCTGATCTCATTATCCTCTCGCCCCACCTCATACCCGGCGACATAGGCTTTCCCCGAAGTCGGCTCAATCAATGCCCCCAGTAAACGGATCGTCGTCGTCTTCCCCGCGCCGTTTGGCCCCAGGAAACCAAAGATCTCACCCGGGCTGACTTCCAAATCCAGACCGTCGACGGCCAGCACATCACCAAAGCGCTTGGTTAACCCCTTCGCAACAATCATTTAATTCTCCTCAAATCGGATAACCCCCCAGTCAAACATAGCGGCTACCATCCAGGCTATCGTCAGCTATTTCTTCATCTTTAATCTGTCGCACCGCTGAGTGAGGCGGCTCCGCAGCTTGTGTTCGCGTTGCCATCTCTTCTCCTGGCGCATTTCTCCTTTTCAATGCCCATAGAATTAGCAAACTAATTCCTGCACCAATAATGACGGTTCCCTCGGCCGCGTAGACACCCCATCGATCCATGATGATTAGCGTCGCTGTATTGAACAGCGTATGCCACGCCACGGCTCCCGCCAACCAACCCCATCCACCGTGCCGAACACTTTGAAGAACTAACGCACTTGCGCTCAAATGAAAACATATCGCACCTACTCGCTCGACGGCGCCCAGCAAAGCCTGATACCAGGGTATGCTCCAGTAGAGCGCCATCTGGGCCGTGACCGCTTCCACCCGCTCCGGCGGCAGAGTCGCCGCGAGGTCCGCCCCACGCAGCGCCACGGCTTGAAAGAAGCCGTACAAAACCAGGACGCCCAGAATAATCGCCTCGCCGCCGCCATGACCAGCCCCAAACATAAGCGCGTTGGGAAAGCTTCGTGCCTCGTGTGCCCAGCGACGCATGACGACAAAGCGCGCCACCTCTTCAAATACCCCTGCAGAAAGACCGTATAGCAGCGCGGCGGCCATAAACGCAAACCCGCCAGCCGCGAACATCTCCCGCTCTGTCACAAACGGCGCCAGAACCAGATTGTTGAAGGGGATATGTAAAAGTTGCGATGCGACGAACGTCGCCGCCCCTGCGCCGAACAAACCCCAACTGAGGCGGCCTCGCCTCGCGAAGAGGACTCCCAGAGCCAGGGGGACGGCGATCATCAGCAAACCGTTTAGTAAATGCGCCACAGCAAGCATAGTAGGTCATTCCCAGAGACCAGTCATGTGGACAAATTTTGGCCAGATGACACATCGAGATTCGTTGGACGTGGCCTTAACCGCACAAACAACACCACAGCCTAGGCGCCCTAGCCTCTGCCGCAACGCTGTAATTTTACCTTGCTTTTTCTTTGAGGCGAGGATACCCATTCGGCCAGCAATTAATAATGGGCCGAACAGACAAAATCAGCCCCCACCCCGACAACGGGATCCAGCGAAGTGTTTCACGTGAAACCTGAGGAATATGTTTCACGTGAAACATCCATTCTTCTCACTTATCTCCAATCGGAAAACCAGCCCCCGGTGCGCCGTGTTTTATTGCCTGATTCTCGAGGGTCCCGATGTAATATGATCCAGAGACGCGCCGAATTATTTTGAGGTGCAGTAGCTAAAAATAACCAGCCATCTTCCGCGGTTTCATTAAGCAATACCTCCAGGTCTTCGGGCTTTGCGCCTATCATCGAACCCCCAATTACCTCAACTCGATATTCCCAGTTCGGCGACACTTACCCACCCCCTTGTCCGCGCTGCTCGTCTACAGACCCGGTTACTGCCGCTAACGAGGTCATGCCTGCCACGGCTCCCAGGTTCATGGTATCTACGGCGCTGGAGGGCACGATCACGAGCGCTCCCTTCTCTTTTAGCCCTTCAAAGAGCATATTCATCGCCCGCAAGTGCAGCGCGGTCGGGTTATTGAGATACGCTTGAGAGGCGTCAGCGAAGGATTGCGCGATTTGTTTTTCGGATTCACCCAAAATCACCCGCGCCTGTCGCTCGCGTTCCGCCTGCGCCTGCCTGCTCATTGCGTCCTCTAATTCTTGGGGAATCACAACATCGCGGATCTCGACGGACTGCACCGTCACCCCCCAGGGCGTCGTCCGTTCATCGATAATTTTCTGCAGATCACGGTCCATTCGCGCCCGACCAATCAGGATGTCGGCCAAATCCATCTGCCCGATCACCTCCCGCAGCGCAGTCTGCGCGGCCCAGGCGATCGCCACTCGATAGTTCTCCACTTCCAAAGCGGCTTTTTCGGCGTCCCAGACCAACCAGAATAGAACCGCGTCAACATCTACGGGTACGGTATCCTTCGTTAGCGTCTTCTCCGCGCTAAATGCAGTCACCATCACGCGGTGATCGATCCAAACCGCTATCCGATCCACAACCGGAATGATCCAGAAGATTCCGGGACCTCGCAGGCCCGTAAAGCGACCGATGCGCAGCATTACTGCCTTTTCCCATTGGTCGGCCACCTTAAGCGCCAGGAGAACGTACGTGGCGATCAAGGTGCTCGTTACTGCCGTCACCCAAACCCAAATATCTCGTGCGTTGTATTTCACTAACAAAAACACCGCTAACCCCGCGAGCGGAATCAGAACTAAGGAAGAGTAAGAGCGCCACGCCGGGGATGCGTGTGCGCGTTTCCTTGTCTTAGATACGAATGGCTTCTAGCTCAGAGATAGAACGTCGTTTACCCATTGTCATCCATCCTTATGTACTTCGATTGATTAGACTAGATCAGTCTTCGGCTTTTGCCGGCTCGCCAGTTTCTCGCCAGCTTGTTATCAGCTCATCCAACAACATCGAAACTTCCTCCGGCTTGAATCCCACTTGATGAGCGTGCACCAGGAAGGATTTCGTCATCCCCTCCAGCGCGGCGCGGCGAAGACGCGATGCCCTTTCCGGTGGCAAAGGTTCCAAGACATAGGTTCCGCGACCTTGCTGTGTGGATATCACACCTTCTTCATCGAGTATGCGATAGGCGCGAGCGATCGTATTGAAATTTACTCTTAATTCCGCCGCCATTTGCCGCACAGTTGGCAGCTGATCGCCTGGCTCTAACACGCCGGAGGCAATCATGTGCTTTATTCGATCTACCAGCTGCGTATAAATCGGGACATGGCTTCGGAAATCCAACTCTTGAAACATTATTTGTCCTAATTGTCTTATTGTCTCTTTGTATTATTGTACTAATTGTATACCCTGTGCATTTGTATGTCAAGCATCAATTATCCGGGTTCAGCGTAAGGAATTATCTATCGTGGTAGAATCGAGTTAAGGTTGTTTGACCCTTGCACGGAGATAACTATGGAAAAGGAAATGGGTACCTTCACCGTTAAGAAAGGCTTAGCCCAGATGCTTAAGGGCGGCGTGATCATGGATGTGGTCACGGTAGAACACGCTCGCATCGCCGAGCAGGCCGGTGCCGTTGCCGTGATGGCGCTTGAGCGCGTCCCAGCTGACATACGCGCCCACGGAGGCGTTGCTCGTATGAGCGACCCGGCGCTAATTCAGGAGATCATGGATTCTGTCACAATCCCTGTGATGGCAAAGTGCCGGATCGGTCATTTCGTCGAGGCCCAGATCATCGAAGCTCTCGGAGTTGACTTCATCGACGAGTCCGAAGTTTTAACGCCGGCTGACGAAGCGCACCACATCGATAAACACGTTTTCAAGATCCCCTTCGTATGCGGCTGCCGCAATCTTGGCGAAGCCTTACGCCGCATTGGCGAGGGGGCCGCGATGATCCGCACGAAAGGCGAAGCGGGAACGGGGGACGTCGTTGAGGCGGTCCGACACGCGCGTTCTGTTTTAGGCGCAATCCGTCGCCTCAAGAATATGCCTGACGACGAGTTGATGGCCTTTGCTAAAGAGATCGGCGCCCCCTACGGGGTGGTCAAGGAAACCAAGGAGTTAGGGCATCTGCCTGTCGTCAATTTCGCCGCCGGAGGTCTCGCGACTCCAGCCGACGCCGCGCTCATGATGCAGCTTGGCGTGGACGGCGTTTTTGTCGGCTCGGGCATTTTCAAATCGGGCGATCCTCCCCTGCGGGCCAAGGCGATCGTGGAGGCTGTTGCGCACTACGACGATCCGAAGATCCTGGCCGAGATCAGCAAAGGTCTGGGTGAGCCGATGGTCGGCATCGAGGTGAGTGAACTTCCCGAAACAGAACGACTGGCCGGGAGGGGTTGGTAGATCTCGTTGGGAGGGCGGCGATACGACACTCTGCAGACGACAGAACCCGAATGCGAAGGCACGACCGGGAAATCGAAGACCAATCTGAGATAAAAACGATTCTGCGCGATTCTCAGTTCGGTTTTATCGCTACCTCTTTTAAGAATCAACCCTTCATTCACGCAAACCTTTTCTGGTACGACGAGAAAAACCAGCGTATCTATTTCCACACAGCCCTCGAGGGTCGCGCGCGCAGCAACATCGAAACCAACCCCAAGATATGTTTCAGTGTAGCAACCATGGGTCGACTCCTTCCCGCCGAGACATCGATTGAATTCAGCGCCGAGTATGTTAGCGTGACGGTGTTTGGTAACGCGCGCCTTGCAGATGATGCTTCGGAACAACGGTACGGCTTGCAGGGCTTGCTCGATAAATATTTCTCTCAGTTAAGGCCGGGTGATGATTACAGCCTCATCACCGATGCGGATTTGCAGCGAACTTCCGTTTTCGCAATGGAGATCGAAACCTGGAGCGGGAAACGTAAGGTTGCAGGATCATGAAGGTAGGCGTTTTGGCGCTGCAGGGGGATTTCGCAGAGCACCTTGCTTTTTTGCGCAGATTGGGAGCAGATGGTTTTGAGGTTCGCCTACCTTCCCACCTGGACGACATAGAAGCCTTGATCATTCCAGGAGGCGAATCGACAACAATTGGGAAACTCGCCCACGCGTTCAACCTACTGGACCCCCTGCGAATCTTCGGCCAGACGCGCCCGATCTGGGGCACATGCGCCGGTGCAATTTTCCTCTCAAACGACACCTTGGAAGATCAGCATCTATTAGGACTGATGGACATCAACGTCGAACGCAACGCCTTCGGACGCCAAGCTGATAGCTTCGAGTCTGAAATCCCCGTGCCTTGCCTGGAGAATCCTGGGGCACCATTCCCGGCGATATTCATTCGCGCTCCTCTGATCGCCCGTGTCGGACCCGAGGTCGATATTCTCGCCCGCTTGCCCAATAACAACGATAATGGCATTATCATTGCCGCGAAGCAGGGACACTTCCTTGCCACGAGCTTTCATCCGGAATTATCCGGGGACGATCGCTTTCACCGCTATTTCCTGTCCCTTATGAAACGTGATCTATGACGATTCGCTTGTATGATTGGCGCGACCTAATGCTCCTGCACCGAATTCGCAATCGCGGGATCTGCCTTGATTCCAAGCTCACATATACGCGTGGAAAACCCGCTCTTAGGCACACGCCTCTGGGCACGCTCATCCCCGGCCACAACGTTTGTACCCTGGTGTCCCGAGCCGACAATTCGGGTGAATTATCGGCAGTGGGTCAGTTTCAAATTCGCAACAATCAACTTCCTGCACGCCTGGTCTTTATCAGTCCACGCGAGATCCTCTCCAGGACCGAGGGTGTCAGCCTGCTTGAAGCAATGGCACATATGGCGGGAGAGCGAGGCGCACCTGCTTTAATCGCCGAGATCGATGAACGCGACCCCGCATTCGATGGTTTGCACACGGCAGGTTTCGGTATCTATTCCCGCCAACGGATCATGCGACTTGAGAGCGTTATCGAAGGAAAAGCAGCTCATCATGATAAGGCCTGGCGTCCGGCCATAGACCGCGACTACATCGCGATTCAAAGCCTATACACCAACCTCGTCCCAGCCCTGGTCCAGCAAGTGGAACCTCCCCCCTCCCGTTATGGGCGAGGCCTCGTATACTGGTCACAAGGTGAGTTGCTCGGTTTCTTGGACGTTGAGCAAGGCCCACAAGGTATCTGGGCGCAGCCCTATTTCCACCCCGCGGCCGAATTAGGCGATGATCTTTTATCGGGAATCATGCTCAGCTTGTCACCCAACCAGAAACGCCCTCTTTTTATCTGCGTTCGTTCGTATCAGGGAGGACTCAGTCAATCACTCAACCGACTCGGTTTCGAGACATGCAGCAGCCAGGCGGTTATGGTTAAGCGCCTCGCCGCTCCAATCCGGCGTCAAGTCCGAGCAGAAATTCCGGCGCTCGACGGGACACAACCCGAGCCATCGGCGCCTTTTGCCAACGTCGTTCATCGCCCACCCATATCGAAACACACACACAGCCTATGACCCAGAAACGCATTACCGATAACTTAACCGACCTCCTCAGTGTCCTGCCGCCCGAAATCACCAGTCCGCTTGAGAAGATCAATCGTCCCGATGACCTGCTGGAGATCATCCTCGATCTGGGACGCACTCCCACTGCACGGTTCACAGACGGTGATATTGAACTCAGCGAGCTAGAGATTTCTCCGACGGAGATTAATTATGTCGTTTCCCGAATCAGCGACTTCGACGCCGACAATCGCGCTGGCATCGAGCGCACCCTGCACCGTATCTCGGCCATACGCAATCGGCATCGGGAAATCATCGGGCTCACCTGCCGTGTAGGCCGGGCTGTATACGGAACGATCGACATTATCCAGGATTTCATCACGAGCGGCACTAGCGTCCTTCTCCTCGGTCGCCCCGCTGTCGGCAAAACGACGATGCTGCGCGAAGCGGCGCGCATCCTGGCGGAGAAGAAACGAGTCGTCATAGTAGACACATCCAACGAGATCGCCGGAGACGGCGACGTACCACACCCAGCTATTGGCCGTGCCCGTCGCATGCAGGTGCGAGAACCTACCCTTCAGCATAACGTCATGATCGAGGCCGTGGAGAACCACAATCCAGAGGTGATTGTGATCGACGAGATCGGCCGCGAGCTTGAGGCAATCGCGGCGCGCACGATCGCCGAGCGTGGCGTCCAACTTATCGGGACCGCCCACGGAAACACGCTCGAAAATTTGTTGCTCAACCCAACTCTCTCAGATCTAATCGGCGGCATAGAGTCAGTGACCCTCTCAGACGAAGAGGCTCGTCGCCGCGGCACACAAAAGACTGTGCTTGAGCGCCGTGCAGCGCCGACCTTTACCGTGCTGGTCGAGATTCTTGATCGCGAACGATTGGCAGTCCATCACGATGTCGCTGCTGCCGTCGATGCCATGTTGCGAGGTCGACCACTTCATCCCGAATTACGCTACCGTGACAAGGACGGGGAGATACAAATCGAAATACCCAGGGCTGCAGCAACACCCCGCCGTGCCCCGCAATCCGGTTATAGGCGGCAGACCGCTCTCCCGACCGCTCCGCAGAACAACTCTGACGGGCCACCCTATTCGCCTACAGCGCCCCACATGCCTGGAAAACCCCTGACTCCAATCCGCATCTTTCCCTTCGGCGTCGCCCGCAATCGCTTACGCCAGGCATCCAAACGCCTGAGCGTACCCTCGGTTCTTGCAGATTCTCTTGGTGATGCAGACGTACTCTTAACCCTGAAATCGAATTTCCGGAAGCGCCCTCGAGTGATCAAAGACGCAGAAAACAGGCGGATGCCGATTTATGTTCTGCGCTCCAATACCGTAAATCAGATGGAGGGTTTCCTGATTGACCTCTACAATTTGCGCTCATCGAGCCTCGATGACCCATCTATGGATAAGGCTCTTGAGGAGGCGAATAACGCAATTCAGCGGGTGCTCGATGGCACTCGCTCGATCGATCTCTCACCCACCTCATCCTACATCCGCCGGCTGCAGCATCAGATGGCTCGTCAGGCAAACCTGGTTTCCCATTCCTATGGAAAGGAACCCCATAGACGCGTGAGGGTTTTTCGCAATTGAGTCTGTTTATCACTTTGGAAGGGCCGGAAGGAGGGGGGAAAACATCTCAGGCACAATGCCTGGCGGAGTACCTGCGCGCCGAGAAATTCGAGGTTCTGCTCACCCGTGAACCAGGCGGTTCTCCAATCGGAAATCAGATTCGGCGGGTGATTATGCAGCTCGAGAATACCGCCATGGATGCACACACCGAGTTCTTGCTTTTCTCCGCTTCGCGCGCTCAGCACATAGCTGAGGTTATTCGCCCCAGCCTGGAAGGCGGCGCAACCGTGATATCTGACCGTTTCTTTGACTCTTCGCTTGCTTATCAGGGCTATGGACAGCGCTTACCGCTGGAAATGCTAAAGGCGATCACTAACTTCGCGACCGGTGGTCTCACCCCGGATCTCACGCTGCTGCTCGATCTCCCTGTCGAAGAAGGATTGCAGCGCCGCGAGGCTGACGGAAACTGGAACCGCCTGGACGCTTATGACATCGACTTTCACCGCCGCGTACGTCGCGGTTATCTCAAATTGGCAGCCGAAGCCCCGGAGCGCTGGGTTATCCTCAGCGCCGAGCAATCCTTTGAGACCTTACAAGGAGAAATCCGGAGCGCGGTGATTACCCGCTTAAAGGCGGAGCCGATAGACACGGACGAATAGCCGGGAAGCCTTCCTCAATTGCTCGTGCCCACACCTCAGATGATAACTAGGCGGGTCCTCCCGCAGCACAGCATTCTTTCCGGCTAAAGAAGCCGCTTCAAGAAGGAATATAAGATTGATCACATTGCTCTGCTTCGGCGATTCAAACACCTGGGGATTCAACCCGGCTACCGCAGAACGCTTCCCGCTGGACATCCGCTGGCCTGGCGTTCTACAAAAAGAGCTGGGTGAGAATTACAGGGTAATTGAAGAGGGCCTAAATGGGAGAACGGCTGTCAGTGGCAACCCGTTCGATGGTTTCATTAACGGCGAAACCGATCTCATCTCCACCCTGGCGCGCCACTGCCCTTTGGATCTCGTCCTCCTGATGTTGGGAACCAATGATTTAATAATGGTATCTTCTGCTTCTCCTGGTGACGTAGGCAAAGGGATCGATGCCTTATTGGACGTCATCCGCCACAGCGGAGCAGGTCCTCGAGGCAGCGCCCCACCCGCTCTTCTCCTCGCTCCCCCGCCCATCGGACCGTTTGCTGGTGAAACAGAGGCCCTCGTGGATGCGATGGCCCAATCACATCTGTTTGCCGAACGGTACGCGTCGATCGCGGCAGACTTCGGTTGTGCGTTTCTAAACACCGGTGATATTGTCCGATCCAGCGAAATTGACGGTTTTCACCTTGATGCATCTGAACACATGAAGCTCGGGCTAGCTGTCGCAAAACGAGTGCGCGTGATGTTCGCAAGATCCGAATGAAGCATGGATAACTGGAGTAGCGAGAGGGGAGTATTCTGACAGCAATCGATGGTTCCTCCTAAAAACCATCGCTCATCCCCAGATCGGGCATGCTCTTCTCAATCTCGTCCGGACTTTCTCCAGATTCGAGCCGCTTGATAGCCTCATCAAATTCGGGCGGCATCTCCTCGCCCAGTTCGTTGCCCATCTTGCGCATCATCTTAGCCATCGAACGGGGATCGGACTCATCGAAGTCTCCCCATGCACCTGGATCAGCCAGGGATTCAATCCGGGATTCTTCCGAACGCGCGACTCGAATTCTACTAATCATGCGCTCTAATTTTTCGCTGCTGCAATACTGGCAGACCACAGGTGCTACGCCGTAATCCTCATAGGCCTGATAAATCGAATTCCGCTTTCCACAATCATGACACCTATAATCATACGTCGGCATTTTACCCTCCAGTTAATAGATTATACTGACCGCGGCGGGAGGTATCAATACATGTACCTTGAGTTTAATGAAAAACAACAGCGGCCTCTGCTCATCGTAATATCCGGACCCTCCGGTGTTGGGAAGGACACTGTACTTCAGCGCATGAAGGAACTCCAGCTCCCGTTCCATTTCGTGGTTACAGCAACATCGCGGCCGAAGAGGGAAGGGGAAATTGAGGGAGTCGATTACTTCTTTGTCAGCCCCGATGAGTTTCTCAGCATGATCGATCGGGATGAGCTACTGGAACACGCGCTCGTCTATGATGAATACAAAGGAATCCCCAGGCAGCAAGTGCGGGAAGCATTCACCAGCGGGCGGGATGTCGTAATGCGCATCGACGTGCAGGGCGCTGAAACGATCCGCCAACTTTACCCCGAGGCATTGTTGATATTCCTTTCGACGCATACGGAGAAGGAACTCATCACACGGTTGAAAGCGCGTCGTACGGAATCCGAGGAGAAGCTCCAGCTGCGGATCGATACCGCGCGCGAAGAATTACACAAGGTAGAACTCTTCGACTACTACGTTGTAAATGCCGACGGACAACTCGATGCGACAGTAGATGCGATCGTAGCGATCATCGAGTCAGAACATCGCCGCACGACTCCGAGACAGGTGTTCCTATGACGCAAGGAAACCCGCCGGAAGATACTGCCGTATCTGCCGCTCCCTCCAGATCTGGCGCACAACCTAAAAAATCTCGCCCTGGTTTCAAACAATTCCCAGGCACTTACAGTTTAATCGCTGTCACGTTGTTCGTTTTTTTGTGGCAGTTCCTTTCTGTTGAGTTTTTTCAATTCGATTGGTTGTTAGAGTTGGGCGCGAAATCCCGTCCTGAAATCCTGGCTGGCGAAGCCTGGCGTTTCTTCACCCCAATATTCCTTCACGTAACAATTCCCCACGTCTTAATCAATATGTACTCACTCTACGCAATCGGCCCAGCCGTGGAGCGCTTCTTCGGTACGGCTCGTTTTACTGCTGTTTACTTGCTTTGTGGAATCGCGGGGGTGATTCTAAGCCTGGCCTTCAGCCCATACCCCTCGGCCGGCGCTTCTGGGGCAATCTTTGGCCTACTGGGGTCGTTGGGGGCTTTCTTGTATCTTCACCGCGGTCTGTTCGGTCGTTTTGGCCGTCTACAATTACGACAGATCGTGCTTGTGGCACTCATGAACCTGGGTCTCGGTTTTATGCCTGGAATTGACAACTGGGGCCATCTGGGCGGCTTGCTGGCTGGCGTTGCCCTCACTTTAACCCTTGGACCGCGCTACGAGGCTGTCTGGGCCTCGGTAGACGATGGCCGGCTTGTCGATCGGCAACCTTGGGCTGCCATCCGGGTGTATTTTTTCGCTGCCTCCGGATTACTCTCCGCACTTGCTGTGGTGGTATTGTTTTTCCTGGCCGGCGCGTAACCGCCTTCTCCTTGAACAAACACGTTGAGGGGAGGGTTCTCCCAAGAACCCGGTCGCATCTCCATAGGAGACCCGTTTCTGAGTGCCGTTATAATCTACGCATGTCAGTCTGCACATCGTGGAGGATTCTCTACAATTTATGAGCCCTAAGAATAACGTTGATTTATTTGATATCACCTTCGTCGGAGCCGGTCCTACGGGACTCTTCGGGGCTTTCTACGCCGGTCTGCGCGAGATGAAGGTCAAGATCATCGATGCGCTACCTCAACCCGGCGGTCAGTTGATCGCGCTTTACCCTGATAAGCTAATATACGACGCTCCAGGTTTTCCGGCGATTCTGGCGAAAGAGCTTGCCGCCTGCCTGACCGAACAAGCATCTCAATGGAAGCCGTTTATGGCGCTTGGGGAAAGGGCTATAAACCTCACGCGCGCACCTCTCCCTGGAAATGCTGCTGGGCAAGAGTGCTGGATCCTCGAGACGGACAAGGACATCCACTACTCTCGCACTGTTGTTATTGCAGCAGGTATTGGCGCCTTCCGTCCGACCAAACTTAATAACGAGAGTATTGCGCGCTTTGAAGGTAAGGGGGTGGAATATTGGGTCAAGGATGTCAACGACTACGCTGGGCTCCGCGTACTCATCGTGGGCGGCGGCGACAGCGCCGTGGACTGGTCTTTAGCGCTTGAGCCAATCGCCAAGCATGTCACCTTGATCCATCGTCGTGAGGGTTTTCGTGCGCATGACACTTCCGTGAACGCCTTAAATGAATCGTCTGTTGATACGCGTATTTTCTATGAATTGCGCGAGTTTCAGGGCGGCGAGAGCCTTGAACGCGCTGTGATTTTCGACAATCGTACTGACGACGAAACAACGATCGAGGTCGATGTTGGCATCCTGGCGCTCGGATTCAAAGCCGACCTCGGACCGATTCGCAAGTGGGGGCTGGAGACAATCGGCCGCCGCTACATTAAAGTCAACAGCAAAATGGAAACCAATCTCCCCGGAGTATACGCAGCTGGCGACGTCGCTCTACAAGAGGAGCTCGACTCGCTCAACTTGATCGTCGTCGGGTATGGCGAGGTCACCGTGGCGGTTAACTATGCTTACGCTGCGATTAAACCTGGAGAAAAAGTGTTCCCTGGTCACTCCAGCGAGAGGATAGCTGAGTAGCACAAACTTTTTGCCATCCGAGTGAAATTAAGTGGACTCCCTGCTTATCCCCCAGCGCCCCGACGGCTGCAGCCCTCTTGATGCCATAAATCAAAATCGGCCTTGCAGGAGGGCCGATTCCTATCCTAGGATGATTACGCTTCTGTCGATGGGGGACTCAATGGGGCGAATCATTCCCTGGGTTGGGCATTTCTTCCACGGGGTCAGGCGCACTTGCTTCGGTCTTTAATTTCTTTGTCCAGGGCATATAAAGAATCACACCGAGCATGCTGAGCAACACACCTATTACCAGTCCAATCACCTGAATAGGTCCAAAGTAGATAACGGGCATGCGGTGGGCGCCCACACCGATGAAGTCGGCCAGCGATCCTACCGCAGCAACGACGTAGCCTGTGGCTATTAGCCTTACTCCAATGTCGGCTCGCAAAGAGTTGGGTTTGCCGTTGCGTGTTACCCGCACAGTTGAATAAGCCGCCACGAGCAGAATCGCCAACCCCGTTAGCCAGACCCCGATCTGAACAAAACCGACTGTAACGCTGCGGTTCATGCCGATTAAATCGGGTTGTACACCGACCATAAAGATCAGTAGGCCGATTAACATTACAGTCATCCAGAGTCGTGCAAGGCGTGCTTGCAGTCGAGTGAGTGCGGGCATAAGAATTAATTCTCCGGTAATGCTCTTTGTAAAAAGAGCAGCCAGTTTCTCCCAAGTATTCCTTCGATATCTTCTTGATTGTAGCCGTGTGCGTCTAGCGACTCGCCAATTAACCGCAAGTCAGCCACGCTGTCAAGCCCCTGAGGGACTTTGTCCAAGCCAAAACCTCCATCAAAATCGCTCCCTATACCAACGTGCGCAGCGTCTCCCAACATCTGGCAAATATAATCGATCCCCGTTACAACGTCTATCAGTGTTACCGCATCTCTACCTTGCGAAGGTTCCCACCCATCTTTTAAAAAACGATTCCCAAGCAGCAATCCAATCACCCCCTCCCGTTCAGCGGTTAGTCGGATAACGAGGTCGGTGATGTGCCGTTCAGGTTTCTCCGCATTGGGCACCAGAGCGAGCGGGCTTGTATGTGATACCAGAATCGACCCCCGGAAAAGGTCCAGCGCTTCTACAGATCCCTCATCAGCCAGATGCGCTAGATCCAGGATCATACCAACATCTGCCATGGCGTCCAAGAGTTCGCGGCCAAGATCCGTTAAAGGGCCCGGTTCTCCTGTCCCTCCAGCATATCGAGTGGCGGCCCAAGCAGGACCCAGAATCCTAACGCCCCCATCAAACCACTCTTGAAGCTCTCCCGGCGACCGCACGCCATCCGCTCCTTCCATGAGCAAAATCATTCCTACGCTTTGCGCTTCCTCCCCGGCCTTCTTCCAGGCGGACTCTGTGATTTCAAGATCGTGTTTGCCGAGAATTAAATGGAATTTCTCAGCATGTTCATCTACCAGGCGATGGTAATGTGCCAGATCAGAGTGATAGAGGGAGTGCGCCTCCTCGGCATTAGCGTAACATCTAATATCCCAAGATTCTTTCTTCCGCCTAATTGGCGCAGAGAAGAGCGTTGCGAACACCACCGCTACGCCGCCTTGGACCCACTCCGGCCAACCAAGCAGTGTATCCCCATTCCACTCTGGTATGGATGTCCCCTTTTCTTTCTCCCGTGTCTCAAACGCGGAACGCGTGTAATCACGACCGAAAGTGAGCGCGTTCCACGCCAGATCTTCATGGCCATCGACGATGATCACGTGCGCCTCCACTCCTCAACGAGGGCGCGCCAGAACTCATCGTCGTCGCCGGTGCTAAACGCCCAATATGGCGTGATCCTGTCCACAAGACCCTCATAGCGCTGCTTGATCGCTCTCGCCAGCGCATCGGGCTTCTCAACCACGGCGAATGTGGCCAGCATTTCATCATCCACCAAGTTCGACATCGCATCCCACTCTCCCTGTCTAGCCAGGGCGGAAAGTTCTTCGGCGGTGTCATCCCACCCATGGAGCGACATCACGCGGCGGTAGGAAGGTGTGGACGCGTAAAATGCGATTTGCGAGCGTACAAACAGCTCCTGTTGAGCGTTCGTCACAATAAATGTGGACGTTGAAAGCTCGATTTTGCCTTCATCTCGTCCCGCTCGCCTGGCGCCTTCCGCGATCGCAGGCCGTACAACCTCGCGCAGGTAACGCTCCGTGTGCAGTGGGTGGATATGGAAACCATCGGCCACTTCTCCGGTCAATCGACACAGGCCGGGGTTCACCCCCGCCAAATAGATCGGTATTTCAGGGTGCTCAATCGGCCCGGGGTTAAAGAAGGGGGTCATCAATGTGAGTTTGTAATATTCACCACGGTAGTTCAGGCGTTCATCCCCCTGCCAAGCAGACCAAAATGCGCGCACGGCCTGAACGAACTCGCGCAGCTTGCCTGCGGGTGACTCTGGCCAGGGCATTCCGAAACGCCGCTCGATATGCGGTTTAACTTGCGTCCCCAAACCCAGGATAAATCGTCCCTGCGAAGCAGCGGCCAAATCCCATGCCAGGTGCGCAACATTTGCCGGGCTGCGAGCGAACGCGATTGCCACTGCCGTACCAAAATGCATCTCGCTCGTATGCTCTGCAACCAGAGCCAAGGGAAGAAATGGATCATGTTGGGTTTCTGGTGACCAGAGACCATCAAAGCGCATTCCCTCCACCGCTGCAGAAATTGCCGGCACATCTTTTAGTGATACCGGGGGAAGCGACACATCTAAACGCATATTTCGATTCCTCTCATGATCCCGCATCAATCGAGATGGTCATATAAGAACTGGAGCTTGATACGATGAAACCGGCTGATAAAACCACCGCTAAATCTTATAAATTTTTCCGGCCTCAATTTTAAATACCTTCAAACTCGGTGATGACGACACGCCAGTCATCTGGAATAGGGATAGATTTCCCCTTTTGGTAATCATATGCAACCAATGTTGCCTGCCCAACAGCCAGTTCGTCTCCTGTTTGAGCATCCTGTATGGAATATTGAGTCTCGATGCTTTTCTCCCCTAGACGCACGGTGCGAACCCCTACTTTAATGTCGCTATCTAATTGGATCGGGTTTAAGTATCGGCAGCTTTGCTCCGCGAGGATGATCCCAATCGCGTCGAAGTCTGATCCTTCCCATAAGCCAAGCGCCTTGATGTATTTCGACCGCGCTTGCTCCATGTAGGTGAAGTAGCGGGCATTGTTTACATGGCGTTGAGCATCAATATCCCCATAACGGATCTCAATCGAATGAAAATAACGGTATTCACCCATTGAACCTCACCTGGCGGCTATGAGAGCTGCGATCCACTTCAGTACGTTGGGTTATATCTGCAAATCCTGGAGCAGGGGAAGCCACTATGGGCTGGCTGTTAGGTTATCCGCTCTTGACCTTAGATTTTTCTTTTCAGAAGAATGTCGTATAAATCCTAACCCAATCATTCTGAGCTTTTTCATACGCTATCCATCCGCTCCCCTTGCGCCCAGGTATTAATCAGCCCCAGGTCACATCTCCGCAGAGATCGGGCGGAAGTGGCTTGTCGCGGAAGGTTTCGAAGGCTGCGCGCTCTGTCCCAACAGTCGTCGACGCCCCATGCCCCGAGTGTAATCGGACCGAATCAGACCAGGTGAAGACCGTCCGGGCCAATGATTCGAGCGCCGTCGCCAGCATCTCAGGTGTCTGCGTATGCCCTGGTCCTCCGGGGAAGATCGCGTCCCCGGACAGGGCGTGATGGAACCCATCAGCTTCGATGAGCTTGAAAGCGACGCTGCCGGGTGTATGACCGGGAACATGAACAACCTCGATGTGCGCCTCCCCCAACCTGAAAATATCACCTGGCGATAATTCGAAATCAGCCTGTATGGAAAAAGCATCCGCATCGGCCGGGTGAATCCCCGCTTTAACTCCCAATGCCTGCCTCACCGTTTGAAGCGCCCCAACGTGATCCGGGTGTCCGTGGGTAAGCAAGAGTCTGGTGACGCGTGTGGCTCCTATCCAATCCAGGATCTCCTGCGCTTCATCCCCCGGGTCAACGAGTATCCCTTCACTTAATTCAGTCTCAACGAGTAGATAGCAGTTCGTCTGATATTCTCCAACGGGCAAAACCCTCAGCTCAATCATCTTCGTTCTCCGTGGATCCCATATCCCACCTTTACGCTGGCCATAGGGGATTTTACAATCAATTCGCAGCGGAGACATTCTTTTAGCGATCTTGAATGCATTCTCAGGATACGAATAAAAACTGTAACTACTCCGGCTCCTGGCAACATTGGCTGAGGAGCAGAGCGACTAGGAATCTCGCCCTGCCACAGTGATCTTTGAGCCATAGCCGAGATTCTTCACTCCCTACTGTCGCTCATAATGACTTACCTGAGTAGCTATCAACAGCTGCTGATCATCGTTTGCTGCACGCACTTCCACACATTCAGATTGGTGGAAGCTCAACCTAAGTAAGGCTCCTCTGGACTCCCTTGGTTGAAAAAATTATACCCGGGAGATTCCCCGGGCATTCTTCATTCTTTTAGCGACGAGCGATCTTCACGCGTATGCCGTTTCACTCCCATATAACTTTCGGTGGACCACACTCAAGGCTCGGACTTGCTGCTCCGCGTGGTATGAAGAACGCACCAACGGTCCGCTTTCAACCCACTTGAAACCGATATCTCCACCAAAACGTTCGAATTCTTCGAACTCCTCCGGGGTATAGTAGCGCTCGATCGGAAGATGCTCTTTCGTAGGTTGGAGATACTGACCGATGGTGAGGATGTCGACATCCCAAGCGCGAAGGTCTTCCATGACCGCCTTGATCTCTTCCATAGTCTCCCCCAATCCAACCATAATGCCTGATTTGGTGAGCACCTCCGGATCTAGGTTCTTCGCGTCGGTGAGCGTCGCCTGCGCCCACTCATAATGATCCTGAGGTTGGACTTTCCTAAAGAGTCGCGGCACGGTCTCTACGTTGTGGTTGAGAATCTCGGGTCGGGCATCCATAACTATCTTCAGCGATTCTGTAGAACCTTTGAAGTCCGGGATGAGCACCTCGATGGAGCATCCAGGCTGCAGTTCACGGATTCTCTGGATAACCATAGCAAAAATCGGTGCGCCGCCATCGGAACGCTCATCGCGATTTACACTGGTAATAACCGCGTGGTGTAGATCCATCGCCTGTACGGCGCGCGCCACTCTCTCTGGCTCGAGCCAGTCCAGCGGTGCGGGGCGGCCGGTGGCGATATCGCAGAAGCCGCAGGAGCGCGTACACACGTCGCCCATAAGCAAAAATGTCGCCGTTCCAGAGCCCCAGCATTCCCCCATGTTTGGACAACGGGCCTCTTCGCAAACGGTGTGTAACGACTTGGAACGCATCATGCCTCGCAACCGCTCGTAGGTCTCGCCCGAGGGAGCGCGTACTTTAATCCACTCCGGTCGCCGCCTAGGCGGTCGATCCTGGTTGCGCGTTGATTGGATATCAACCTTCATTTTGTCATCCATAATTACCGCTCATCATTAAGTCCATTCTACCGCGAAACCCTGATCAGATTTTTTACGCGCGCTTGGTAATCGAAAGAGCACAAGTATACTCCTCGTTATGGACCCGTCGGACCCCACCAACGGATCGCTACCTTCCTCTAGTTTAATTACGTCGACACGGCGAAATGGCGGCGATGAAGATCGATCCCGACTCACTGGTGCGGTCCTGTGCACTGTATCCGCTGCGGGGTTCGCCAGCCTTTCGATTCTAGGGAAGCTAGCCATCAACGCAGATCTCAACATTGTGACGATCTTGAGCCTTCGATTTATGGGCGCCGCCGCCTTATTGGCGATCTATCTGTCTTTTTTCCGCCAACGCACGTTGTTCTTCGATGCCCGCCAGGTATTTATTCTCATCCTGCTCGGCGCGGTCGGTTACACAGGGCAATCCGCACTCTACTTCGCGGCCCTTGAACGAAACCCTGCATCGCTAAACTCATTGCTGTTATATGTGTACCCTGCCTTCGTAGCCCTGTTTAACTGGTTCGTAAACCACCGAACACTAAGCGCTCGAGAGTGGGTCGCTCTCGCAATAGCATCTTTCGGAGTGATCCTGACGCTCAACCCGGTTCGAATTCTTCAAAGCGCCGGCAGCGAGCCCATTGACTTGGTCGGTGTAGCTTTGGTTATAGGATCCGCTATCTGGTATGCCGCCTACATCATCGGCAGCGATCGTTTCATCCGCCCGGCAGGACCCTGGGTGAGTCTGTTCTGGATTTCTCTCGGCGCAGCGATCAGTTTCACCGCCGCGGGCGCCTTCTCCCATACTCTGGATTTTAAACTGGGGCTGGAGAGTATCTTCATCCTTTTAGGGATGGTGACTCTCGGCACGATCCTGGCCCTGGGAACTTTCTTAGCCGGGATACAGCGCGTCGGTCCAACAACCGCATCGCTTCTCAGCACGCTCGAACCGGTCTTCACCGTTCTCCTTGCTATAGTTTTTCTAGGGGAATTCCTAACCAGAATACAAACTGTGGGCGGGG
>SDBU01003781.1_pt1 | contig 19062 bp, 20 predicted proteins | sample 2277071 | NCBI WGS metagenome assembly SDBU01 (sample SAMN10397929, study PRJNA504765) | marine sediment metagenome | isolation source: marine sediment core GS08_GC12, 126 cmbsf | place: Arctic Ocean: Gakkel Ridge, Loki's castle | collected 2008 | reverse complement strand
TGCTATAGAATCAAACGGGCACAAGCACGAGAGCATGCCTACCTGTGGGTTTCTCTCCCCTTTCGCCCCATCAAGAGATTTGTAAGGGGTTAGAAGCAGAATCCGCAAAGAAGCTTCAACTACCTCCCCCTTCTTTAGGAGATCCTAAAGAGCGATCAGCGCCTATTATCGGCGAGATCGATGATCTTGTAGGCTGCGAATATCTATGAGTGGACTATTGTGTGGCTGAGATGATACGCACGTTCGAGAACCCCAACGACCCCAGAAGACGGAATAGATAAGCCTCGGCATTAACCTGCGCCTGCTCGAGAATCCCATCGCTCAACGCGGCTTCCAAGATCGCTTCCTCCGCTGCCAGGCGGGCGGCGGATTCAAGCTCGACGTCGCCGCGCCGCAAGAAACCTACTTCACGGTCGTATACGTACGTCTTCTCATTATCCAAGGCAGCGATAAAGACCTCCGCCGGGGGGAGCTGGAGCGTGACTACCCCGTTCCCATCGATCGAGATATCGCTCTCCTCAATTTCCGCCAGGTCAACGCCGGCGATGACCGAGCCATGTGCAACGAGCAGCAGCCGGTCCCCGAATAAGAAGCCGAAGGGTCCCTGGCCTGTCTCAGCCGTGATGACTTTCTCAACCGAATAGTGGATGGTCTCCAGGCGAGCCAGCGACTGAACTTCGTGAATAATGGTCACGGGATCGGGGATGATGGTCGGGGTCGGATGGAGCAACCTGGCAACTTCCGTGGATACTCCCTGCTGGAGTTCTATCACGGGCTGTGTCGCCTGCTGCACCCCACGCAGGAGGACAACAACTGAAATCGCCAGGAAGACTACAACCCCGATGAGTATGAGAAAAACGGCTTTTTTCATAGTTCGTTATTATATCAAGTGCAACGGCTTCTTGTGCCCATCCATCATACGGTCTAAACTCACCGTATGCACGTCGCCGTCGTCACGATCGAACTCCATCTCCCCGGCTGCAATTCCTTGAAAGAGAAACGCAGCAAGCTTAAACCGCTGCTCTCAAGGCTGCAGCGCGAGTTCAATATCTCCACCGCCGAATTGGAGCACAATGACCTGCACAGATCTGCGGTGATCGCCTGCGCGGTTGTTGGGAATAACGATCGCCATTTACAGCGGATGTTGGAATCTATTCCAAGATGGGTCGAACGGCACCGGCCAGACCTTCAGGTCGTCGATCATCAAATCATCCTCCTTTAAATTCGGAGGCGGCCAAGGAGTCTTCCATGGATTTAGATTTAAAGGGTCGAGCAGCGATCATCACCGCTGCGTCTCGCGGATTGGGGAAGGCTGCGGCTCAGGCGTTAGCACGAGAGGGCGCGAATCTCGCCATTTCCTCCCGCACAGATCAGATCTTCGCTGCGGCAGAGGAGATTCAACAGGAAACTGGCGCGGATGTACTCGCCGTACAGACCGACCTGACCGAACCGAAGCAAATTGAAGCGATGATCGTTAAAGCACACAACCACTTTCAAAAAATCGACATCCTGATCATCAATGCCGGAGGTCCTCCTCCAGGGGGCTTTCTCGATCTCAAACCTGAGGATTGGAGCGCGGCGGTTGATCTCACCGTGATGAGTGCAGTTAGGCTTTGCTACGCCGTTGTGCCGCACATGCTTGAACAAGGACACGGTTCCATCGTCGCCACGCAATCCTACTCCGTCAAGCAACCCATCGATAACTTGATCCTCTCAAACTCGCTGAGGATGGCGGTGATCGGTTTGGTAAAGTCACTGGCGAATGAACTAGGACCGAAGGGGATCCGGGTGAATTCAATCAATCCAGCCTGGACCTGTACGGAAAGAGTGCAGCAGCTCATGATGGATCGCGCCGAGCGCAGTGGTACAACTGTCGATGAGCAGGCAGGAAAAGTCACTGAAGACGTACCGCTGGGTCGGATGGGAACGGTCGAAGAATACGGAAAAGCCATCGCCTGGCTGGCTTCCCCCGCCGCATCCTTCATCCATGGACATGCGCTCATGTTCGATGGCGGCGCAACAAAAGCCGCTCTTTAGCGAAACACAGCCATAGAAAAACCCGCTTAAACCTAAACCACGCAGCCTTCGCTGCGTGGTTAGTTAAGGGAAACGCGGTTGCCAGCCAGCGATCCAAACAAATGATTCAGGCTGCGATAACCTGCTCCACCCTGAGCCGTCTACGCATCAGCGCGCGCAACCTGGAAGCGAGTAAACTGGCATGGACAGGTTTGATAAGATAATCATCTGCGCCTGCATCTAATGCCCTTGCCACACTCCCTGGAGAACCAATCGCAGAGAGGATCAGGATCGGGACCTCACAGAACTCACGTATCTTCTCACACACTTCCCAACCATCCATGCTGGGCATCAGCAAATCAAGAATAATGACATCAGGCTGCTCATCACGACACGCCTCGATACCTTCCTCGCCGTTGAAAATTGCCCGAATTTGAATGTCTTGGCCCCTGAGCAGCGTTCGCAGCATGATCGCGAGATCGGGGTCGTCGTCGATGAGAAGAACGTCCACAGCCATTTTCACCTTACCTTTCACTGTTGATATTATCCTTGATTTTCAGTGACTTGTACCTTACAAGGTCCTTTCACTGCAAAGCGGATAATGCTTGCTAGGAATCACTAGAAAGGCTATGATGGTCCAACAAAACTCTAGCGAGGGTTCCACATGTCAAAGCCTTCCCAGAGCACTTCCAATATTCAATTGATCCTATGCCCCCAGTGTGAGCACCCTCTCCCCGGGGATGCGAGGACATGCCCCAATTGTGGAATAGACCTGGCCCTCCTTTCCCTACTGGGGGAAAAAGCCTATCTCGATGGGACACCCAAATACGCTCCGATGGACACAACGCCGCAGTGGCTCGTGCCCCGCATCGGGGATTTCCTCATCAAGCAGGGTGAGATCACGGACGAGCAGCTCAAAATTGCACTGTCACGACAGAAAAAGACTGCGGAAAGCGGGGAGCATGTCCTCCTGGGCCAGACGCTGCTTAAACTGGGCTACCTGGAACGAGAAACTCTGGATCGAGCGATAACACAGCAGATCGTAGAACTGCATGCCGCTCTTCAGGAATCAAATAGGACTTTGCAGCAACGGGTGACGGAGAGGACAAAAGAGCTCAGGCACGCTCTTGAGCGACTGACCGAGATCAACCAAATTAAAGCCAATCTCATCTCTAACATATCGCATGAACTGAGGACGCCGCTAGCGCATATCAAGGGCTATGTTGAACTTTTCGTTGCCGGTCAGTTGGGCGATCTCTCTGAGGAGCAAAGCGAGGCGATGCAGGTGACTCTGCGAGCGACCAAACGCCTCGAGAGTTTGATCGAAGATTTGATTGAGTTCTCAACAGCTTCTCGGGAGGGTATCACCCTCCATCTGCAGCCGGTCTCAATACCAGAGTTGATCGATGGCGTTCTCGATCGCTCACGCGAGAAAGCGAAAAAAGCGGGCGTCGCGCTAGAAACCAAGCTGGAAAATAATCTGCCTGATTTTCAGGTGGACCCTGAACGGCTCTCTTGGGCGATCTTTCAATTGGTCGATAACGGCATTAAATTTACCCCGGATGGGGGGAAGGTTAACGTACAGGTAGGGATCGATGATCTGGGGATACATTTTTCGGTATTCGACACCGGCATCGGCATCCCTGAAGACCGTATTCAAGAAATCTTCGAGCCATTCCACCAACTGGACGGCTCACCGACAAGACGATACGGAGGAGCTGGCTTGGGTCTTGCACTAGTGAAGATAATCGTAGATGCTCACGGTTCTGAATTGTCCGTTGAAAGCCAGGAAGGCCAAGGGACTAAGTTTGTATTTACAATCCCCTCGGCTTCAGGAAACAAATGACTGGACCATTAATTCCGACTGAATCTCTGACATACGGCACGGAATTAAACGCCGTCTACGCCATCGCGCGCATTGTTGCAGAAACCTTTGACACCGACTCGGGGCTCGACGCGATCTTCCGTCTTGCACGGACAATTTTCATCTTCGATACTGTCGCTCTTTATCTCGAGAATGAGGAGACACATGAGATAGAACCCAGCTATGCACGCGCACTCGGTCGGGGCCGATCCCGCGAGGCAGAACTAGCCTGGGGCGAACCAGCTGCAGAGGAAGCCTTTCGCTCTGGCCAAACCGTGCTGCGCCAGGAGGATGCCGGGCCGGTTGTGAAAGGACGTGAGCGGCGACGCGATTTCCTCGGTTTGCCGCTGCTCGTCAGCGGTCGGTGTGTAGGAAGTCTCGCCTTCGGGAGATTCGGAGGACCATCTTTCCCATCGGAACATATCCAATTGGCGGAGTTTGTTGCCTGGCACGTTGGCCAGCTCCTGGAAAACCGCCGCCTTTCTCGACGCATCGCTAGCTTGGAAGCACAACGTGAGCTGACCCGTATGCAGGATGATTTCATCTCGACTGTCTCACATGAACTGCGAACCCCATTGGGGTTCATTAAAGGGTATGTTACGACGCTCTTGCGCGAGGACACAGAGTGGGACGAGGCAAACCGGAAGGATTTCCTCGAAATCATCGACGATGAAGCGGATCGACTCCGCGAACTCATCGACAACTTGTTGGATTCATCCCAACTGGAAAGCGGGACTTTGAGCATGACTTTCGAGCCAGCTCGTCTCGGCCCTGTCGTCCGGGCTATTGTTCAAAGAATCGAGAGTGCCACTCCGGAAATTGACGTCATCACCGAGATGCCCGATGACCTCCCGATTCTCGAAATCGATTCAACGCGCATCGCACAGGTTCTAGACAACTTCCTTACCAATGCCTCGAAATATGCACCCGAGGCGAAGGTTTATATTAAAGTAGATGCAGATGACGAACGCGTTCGTGTCGAAGTTCGGGATGAAGGTCCGGGGATTCCTCAGGAGCATCTTTTACACCTATTTGAGCGCTTCTACCGGATCCCCAAAAATGCCGCCACCCGCGGCACGGGTCTTGGGCTTTACATCTCCCGAAAGATTATCGATGCGCATGGCGGAGAAATTGGGGTTGAGAGTATAGTAGGGGAAGGGACGAGTTTCTTCTTTACGCTCCCCGTTAAAATAATAGATATTGAGGAGCAGGAGGGTGAATATGTCTGACCCGAAAACAATTCTGGTCGTCGATGATGAACCGCGTTATTTGAGCCTTGTGCAAATTAATCTTGAAACTGCGGATTATGCTGTGATCACGGCGATGAATGGGCAGCAAGCCGTCGATGCAGTCGCCGAACAAAAACCGGACATCGTTCTCCTCGACGTCATGATGCCGGTTATGGATGGTTTCACCGCTTGTGAACGCATCCGCGAATTTTCATCCATCCCGATCATAATTCTAACGGCAAAGGGGGAAGAGCATGATCGCGTACGCGGGCTCGACGCAGGTGCCGATGATTACATCATCAAACCCTTCTCAGCGCAGGAACTGCTCGCCCGAGTGCGCGCCGTGCTGAGGAGAGCCGAGCGTGAAACTGTGGAAGGGTTCCATGAACCTATTTTCAAGCACGACGGATTAGAGATAGACCTTGCGCGCGCACAGGTCAATATGGATGGGGAGGAGGTCGCCCTCACCGCGACTGAATATCGTCTGCTTCAAACACTGGCCAACAATACTGGCCGAGTGCTCAGCCCGGAAGATCTACTGGTGTCAGTCTGGGGACCTGAATACAAAGACGACAAGGAAATCCTATGGGTTTGCCTCAGCCGGCTTCGCCAGAAGATCGAACCTGATCCCAAGAACCCCGTACATATCATAACCAAACAGGGGATCGGGTACATGATGCCATCCATCGAATAACGGTTGGACCCACGGGTTACGCTAGAATGCCGACTCCTTCATTGCTCGTCATCGAGCCCGATCGCAAGACCAGTGTCTTTCTCCACCATATGCTCACGCAAGCGGGCTATGAAGTTCAGGTGGTTCCAACGGGTAAAGAAGGGTTGATCGAAGCATGGCGAGACCCACCTGACATCATCGTCACAGAATTAGATCTCCCCGATATCGATTTTCTTGAACTCATCCAAAAGTTTAGAAAAGATCAGCGCACGAGCCGGACTATCCTAATCGGTTTCACACATCTTAGCTCGCCCCAAACCACTGTCGCCGGCATAGATGCAGGCCTGAACCATATCATCATCAAGCAAACCGACGCAGTGGAAGTCCTGATTAGCTACCTGGCGGAAGACCAGCAATCTAACGCGATGGAGAAAAGCGCTTCGGTGGCTCCTCATCTCGCTCAGGTGATTGCCTTCCTGGGGGTGAAAGGCGGGGTCGGAACATCATCGATTTGCATAAACATCGCCCACCTCATCTCACAAGCTGTCGGGTTAGGCAAGACAGTTGTTCTCGACCTCGTCCTGCCGATTGGGTCCTTGTGTGAGATCACCGGAATGATGGGACCACCTGATGTCGTTGATCTGACGGAACTAGAACCAAGCCAGCTCACCCATGAATACCTGCGCGAGAATCTCTTAACCCCACAGGCGTGGGATATCAAGTTTATCCCAGGCGCTTCCAGCCCGGACCAGGCTGAGAGATTGAACGCGGACAGGCTTGCACCGCTTCTACAATCGCTCCGCTCCACTTACGAATACATCATCGTGGACCTGGGGCGCAATCTTTCGCCTCTGGCTCGATTGGTGATGAGCGTAGCTGAGGATCTTATCCTTGTCCTCATGCCTGATGAAGAATGTGTGGCCAATGCACACGCGATCGCGGATTATCTAGACGGCCACGGCATCCAGACGGGTCGACTGCAGTACATCTCAAACCGCCCTTTGCCATCCGAAGGATTAACCCAGGGGACACTGACAGATCGCATGGGGGTAGAGATGCTAGCGGCGGTACCCAACATCGGTACACAGTTCACGCTGCTAAATTCCCTCCACGCCCCCTTACAGTTGCGCTTCCCTGAAGAACGAGCCAATCTCATCCTCAAAGACGCAGCTTCCCGCCTGGTCCAGTAATCCATCGGAATAACCTTTTCCAGTGAATGCCCGCGCTACGAAGATGCGCCTAGCCATTTACCCTTCCATTACCCATACGACCATCTGCAATCAGAAACCTAAAAATGAGGCAGATCGTCTGTTGGGTTTCTGTCGCATTAGCGCCAGGCGATAGACTTCCGTGCTGTTGCACACCTTACATCTATGTTCTCCTGGATTCTGGTGTGTGGGTCCAAAGTGGGGACATTTGCTATAATCCCCTCAATCCGCAATCGGGAGCTTAATTATGACGGATCGACAAACCCGAATATTACGCGCCAAAATGCTAGGCGCACTGATGCGCGAGAAACGCCTGGAAACCGGGAAGAGCTTGAAAGATATGGCGAGGCTGATCGGTACAACGACCAGCACACTCTCGTCGTATGAACATGGGCGAAAGTCTATCTCCTTGCCAGAACTCGAACTCCTTGCCTTCCAACTAGATACCCCTCTGCGCTACTTCCTCTCACCCTCGGCTGACGATGTCGGAGAAGACTACAAGTTCGACCCGATCATCATGGTTACGCTGCGACAGCGGATGGTTGGCGCAATGCTGCGCAAACGAAGGCTCGAGCAGAGAATGTCGATCCGGGAACTGTCTGCAAAAGTCGATATGCCAACCAGCCGAGTGAGCAACTACGAACGTGGTGTTCGCCCCATTCCCATCCCTGATCTGGAAAGTATGGTTGATGCCCTCCAGCAACCCCTGGAGCTGCTTATCGACCACGAGGGTCCAATCGGCAACTGGCATATGACTCAGCAAGCGTTCGAACGCTTCTGTGAACTTCCTGCGGACCTGCGCGCCTTCTTCAGTACACCTGAAAAGGAACCTTATCTCAAGATGGCGGAGCGCCTATCAAAACTCGATCTTCACGCCTTGCAGAGGGTCGCGCAGGCGCTCGAGGATTTAATCCCATGACGGATGATCCGAATACGCCCGAGAACCTCTCTCGGGAGGCGCTCGAAGCCTATCAACTCGGAGCATATGAGGATGCCGTCCGTGGCTTTCAGGCTGCGAAGCGCGAATTCCTCGATCGCGGAGACGACTTAAATGCAGCGGAAACCGCCAACAATCTCTCCGTCGCCCTCCTAAAAATGGACCGGACGGATGATGCCTTAGCCGCTGTGAAAGGGACGCCTGAAATCTTCCGGCGCGCCGGCAACCACCAGATGGAAGCGATGGCTTTGGGCAACCTGGCAGCAGCACTTGAGGCCACCGGAGAGATCAAACCAGCGGAGGAATGTTATCTCCAAGCCCTAACACGCCTCGAGGAAAGTGACGATCAAGAAACACGGTCCTACATCCTTCAAGCGCTTTCAAGACTCCAATTACGCGGCGGAAAGCCTTTTGATGCCCTCACCAGCATGCAGGGAGCACTCGATTCACAGCCTCGCCTTAGTTGGCGCGATCGTATCCTGCGCAGACTCTTCGACTTACCGGCAAGACTCCTCGGTCGGGGATCCTAATCCATCCTCCAGAGAGTTTAGACGCGATGCAATCGCAATCCCCCTATACGATCCGGCAGACGCGATCTAGCGATCAAGCTTTAATCGCCTCGCTGTTGACAAACGCATCGCACAAACACCTCCACTTCGACTGGTTGAACGTTCTTGACCTTTTAAATGAAGCGCCCTTTCTCATTGCCCTCCAAAAAGAGAAACCGGTTGCTTGTCTGGCTTGCCAACCTGATCCCCCGCAGGTCGCCTGGATACGCCTTTTCGCTGTATTGAAAGATGTCCCCAAATACCCGGTGTGGGATCGACTCTGGAAGGCGGCTGCGGAGAGAGCAGTAAAGCTTGGCGCAAGAAAGGCGGTGGCATTAGCCACAGTGGATTGGTTCATCCCTTTTCTCACAGGCAGCGGCTTCCAAGAGACGAATGAGGTCATCTTTTTCAAGTGGGATAGTGCTCCACTTCCAAACACCCCAGAATCTGGGATTGAGCTTAGAAAGATGGCCCTGGAGGATCTCCCTGCAGTCGCTCGTATTGATCAGAGCGCCTTCGATCCCGTCTGGGCTCTGTCCTTGCGATCACTCCGCACTGCCTATCGTCTCTCCTCATTGGCGACTGTCATCTCACGAGAGGACCAGATTATCGCCTACCAGATGAGCACATCGTCCGCTCTGGGCGCCCACATCGCCCGCCTTGCGGTCCACCCTGACTTACAAGGCATGGGCTGTGGGAGGGAACTCATCGCTAACGCTCTACAAGATTTTTCTCGGCGCGGGTTGGAGCAAGTGACGGTAAACACCCAAGCGGATAATCTCCGCAGCCAGCAGCTCTATCTCTCCCTTGGTTTTCAACCCACGGGTCAGCGTTTCTCTCTCCTCGAGACCAAACTCACTTAGCTTTGATATCCCGTTTTAATAGCAGTTCTTCACGGCCACCTTAATCTAACATACGTGTTTTGTGTCTCGAGTCGAATTAGAATCTTAAGTGCGCTATTCACCACGGGTCCGCGGCAGAGTCGAAAGGTGCTGTACGTCTCCCAGCATTCGCGAAAACCTTAAAAGGATCTAATGTATGGACATTTCTGACCTTGTATGGCAAGATTGGGAAATATTAAATCGGAGGAAATATGGGAAAAAGGGAAGAAATTCGTGAAAAACGCCAGCGTGAAAAACGGAGGAATCTTCTCATTGCCACGCTTGTCATCGCCGGGGGCGTGATCATCGTCACCGCAATGGTTATCTTCCGCACGCAAGCTCAGATCCAAAGCATCATCACGCCAGCGTCCATTGATTTCCCGCAGGGTGAGGGGATGGCAATGGGAGATCGGGGTGCGCCAGTCATCATCGAGGAATTCTCTGATTTCCAATGCCCAGCCTGTCAATTCTTTCACGAACAAACACTTGAGCAGGTAGTCGAGCAGTACGTCAAAACTGGGGATGTTTATTTCATCTTCCGTAATTTCCCATTCATCGGCAATGATTCTCAGGCAGCTGCTCTCGGAGGTTATTGCGCAGCGGAACAGGGGCTATTCTGGGAATATTCCAATATCCTCTTTGCCAATCAGATCGGTGAGAATGTGGGAAGTTTTTCATCCGCGAGGTTGGAAGCTATGGCGGACATCATCGGTCTGGATGGCGAATTCGCGCAATGCTTGCGTGAAGGACGCTATCAGGGCCTGGTTGACGCCGATTTTCAAGCTGCCCAGGACGCGGGGATCAACTCAACCCCCAGCTTTCTCATCAATGGTGAGCTAGTAACCGGTGCTCTTCCCTTTGAGGCATTCCAGAGTTATATCGAACAAGCCCTGCTGGGGAATTAAGCGCCAACCCAAAGAAAGACCAGGCGGGTGCCTCGCATCGAACCGGCACCCGCTCTTTTGTTTAACTCAGTTCTGGTATCGACGCAGGCCCCTCGCAAGGCATTGGGAGCCTCCCCTGATTGTACGCTGATCTCCCCCAATCACAGTGAACTTTTAAGCACAGCCTGTATACTTCGCTCCTTCCAGTCACTCAAAATAACGCAGTTGTGGTTTTCAAATCTACTCGACTACATCAAACCGAAGAGCCGCAGGATAACAATTGCCAACGGTGTGATTACAAGTGCCGGCAAGATGTTCGCCGTCCGTATCGGTCGCAATTCAAGCAGCGTCCCGATCGCCAGGCCGATAAGAAGCACCCCGCCAACCACCGAAAGCTCCGCCAGCATCACTGGATCGAAAAAACCCTCGATATAAGCCGCGGCCAGCGTCAATCCCCCTTGGTAAAAGAGGATAATCAACGTCGAGAACAGCACCCCAACGCCAAAACTGGATGCCAGCGCAAGAGAGGCAAAACCATCCATAACCGACTTAACCGCCAGCAATTCGTAATTCCCCGTCAGGCCGTCCTGGAGCGATCCCAGGATCGTCATCGGACCAACACAGAAGAGCAGGCTGGCGGAGACGAACCCGCGGACAAAACGATTGTTTTGTGTGACTTCCCCCGACCCGCTCGTGAAACGTTTCTCGAGATAGGCGCCCAGCGATTTCAAGCGCGCTTCCAGGTGCCACCACTCTCCGAGCATCACGCCGATAAGTAACCCGATCAGGGGCAGGAGGATGTTCTCCCCCTCCACGCTAGTTCCGCGGATGAATAACTCGGCGCCGATCGCAAGCGTGAAAACCCCTAACACACTGATCACACCCTCACGAATCCGTTTGGGAAAACGGCCGCCGAACAGAAGCCCGGCGGTGCTGCCGATCAGAACCGCGGCAATGTTAATCCATGTTCCAGTCATCATTCTCTCGATTTAGCGATCGTGGGTTTTTCTACGCCTGCGGTCTCATTTTCCCAAAGAGAGAGCACGAAACAGAGGCTGGAGAGTCGGTTCAAGTACGACAAGATGGTCGGGTTGGAGAGCTTGCTCTCGTGATCGAGCCGCACGACTTGCCGTTCGGCGCGGCGCACAACTGTTCTTGCGAGGTCCAGCGCGGCGGCGGGAAGCGAATCCCCGGGTAGGATGAAATCCTTCGGCATATTCACGCGATCCCCGAAAGATTCCAACTGCCCCTCGATCCAGGTGAGCCGCGATGCATCTAATTGTTGAAACCTCTCCTTCTCTTCAGGAACAGTGGCAAGCTCGACCATGATCGTGTAGAGATCCTTTTGTACTTCATGGATTACGGAAATCGTTTCCTTAGAAAGCGCGGTCGCTCGAGACAGTCCAAGTGCTGCTGAGGCTTCATCGACCGTCCCGAAGGCTGTCGGGCGCAGGTGATACTTGGGCACTCGCTCGCTGCCGAGCAAGCCGGTCGAACCGTCATCCCCTTCACCTGAGTAATAAGTAGGCATACCCCGATTATAGTATCGCTTTGAGATTGGGGCATACCTGGCATATAATCCAAATATCGAGGGTGAAGGGGGAACAGTAAGGGGGTTTAGCCTGGTTCGAAAATGGAGCACATTCCTGGCCGGCTTGCTAATGGGTCTGGCATCCACAGGACTGATCCTGCTTCTCATCCGCCAACCGAGACAATACCCGATTCAACTCCTACCACCGCCAACTCCGGGTCCATTGGAGCATCAGGATGGGGACTGGATTTGAAAACCCCCGACCCTTGCTAGGTGGGAGTTAAGGAGCTTCTATGACCTTAAGTTGAGGAGTGCAGTTCCAGGCACTTAGTGGACCGAAACTGCCAAGCACAAAAGCATACTCCCCTTCAATATCAAGGGCCAAGGAGAAAAATTCTCCACCATCCTTTGCATCCCCCCCTGTTCCTTTTTGGTTTGGTTCAACCAGCCAACTTGGTGGGTCATAATACTCCCCCGGTTCACCTTGCATATCTAGGTACTCATGAAAAGTATGGCCATCAATGAATCGACCCACCCACAAATTAAGTTCCTCCTCGCTGAGGTTTCTATATACAAATTTTTGTTCCCCCATTGTTAATTCAGTTGGGCCAGTATAACGACACTCTTTACCATCCCATATGACTTCAATCATTTCGTCACTTTTAGAACAGCCCGTCATCAACAGAGAAACGATTAGTATTGAAATAATTACTGCAAATTTCTTCATGGTATCTCTTCCAATTTAATAACCCAACATCGGTAATGATCGGGCACGAATGCGAGCGAGATGGATTCCCGTTTCAATATTGGTGTGTGACGTACTTCACATAATACGACACTTTAGGGAAGCATTCAACAGAACAAACAATCGCCCCCAACCAGAGGGGTCAGGCCGAGGTCAACTACTACGCCATTAGGGGACTAGGCCTCTTGTCCGTCCATGTGGCTGGCGCTGCTGAGCGGCCGGGTGTTTATCTTCTGCCGCGCGGTTCGATCGCTCAGGATGCGCTTAATGCAGCCGGTGGACCGACGTCCGGGGCTGACCTCGACCGGATCAACCTGGCAGCTGATCTCGAAGATGGTCAGCGAGTCTACATCCCACAAATAACGGCGTCGGGATCTTCAACGGGTGGAGAAACCTTACCCTCCGAGATCAACCCTGAACAGATGATCAACATCAATACAGCCAATGCATCGGAGTTAGAGCTGCTCCCGGGGATTGGACCCAGCCTGGCGAAGGAGATCATTGACCATCGCTCGGCCAATGGTCTCTTCAACACAGCCGACGATCTGCTCGCTGTATCGGGGATTGGTCCGGCGAAAGTGGAGCTGATCCGAGACTTGATAACCTTCCATTAGCTGCGTCGGTTTTTACGCGGCCTTCCTAACAACAATTCAGTTCTCAGAACTCTCTCTACAATTGCCGGTATAGAAACAAATGCCCTCAAGGGCTTTTGACGCGCAATCCCTATTCCCGTTGATGGTTAATGAACGGAGGGCATCTATCTTCACAAAGTAGACCTATTCTGATAAGATTCACAGAAGTAACGACCCGACCTCGGCGTCTAAAGGCCGGGGTCTTTGTTTGCGATACGCATGAGGGTTTGTAGGGATATGGAAATAGAACGAAAAGAGTTACGGAATATCGCAATAATCGCACACGTCGACCACGGCAAGACCACGCTGGTCGACGGCATGCTGAAGCAGGCCAAGACCTTCCGCGAGAACCAGCAGATTATTGAGAGGGTGATGGATTCGAACGAACTCGAGCGAGAGCGAGGCATCACCATCTTGGCCAAGAACACGGCCATCTCCATCTTTGATGAGGCGATCGGCGACACGGTAAAGATCAACATCGTGGATACGCCAGGGCATGCCGATTTCGGCGGCGAGGTCGAGCGGGTGATGAACATGGTCGATGGCGTGCTGCTGCTGGTGGATGCAGCCGAAGGGCCGATGCCCCAGACGCGCTTCGTTTTACGGAAGGCGCTGGAGATGAACCACCGCGCAGTGGTGGTGATCAACAAGGTGGACCGCAAGGGCGCAGATCCGAATCGGGCGCTCGATTTGACCTTCGATCTATTCATCCAGCTGGGCGCCACGGATGAGCAAGCCGACTTCCCCGTGATCTACACCAATGCGGTGGCAGGGCAGGCAGGCCTAACACCCGAACTGGGGCCGGACCTAGAGCCTCTGTTCGAAGCCATCCTGCGTTGCATCCCCGCGCCGAAGGTCGATCTGGAGGCGCCGTTCCAGATGCTGGTGACCACGCTGGGATACGATCCCTATCGCGGCGTGACGGCTTCCGGCCGGATTACCGCCGGCAAGTTAAGTGTTGGCGCTCCGCTGGCACGTATCAACCACAGCGGCGAGATTACCCCTGTTGTGGCACGCTATCTCTACATCCATCAAGGGCTAGAGCGCGTCGAGGTAGAGGCTGCCAGCGCTGGGGAAATTGTTGTGGTGGCTGGCCTGGAGGAAACGGCAATCGGGGAGACGTTGGCCGATCCCGAGCAACCCGTCCCGCTCCCCACCATCCATATTGAAGAACCAACAGTGCGTATGACTTTTGGTGTCAACGCCTCACCGTTTTCAGGCCGCGAGGGGCGCTGGAGCACCTCCCGGAAGTTGCGTGAGAGGCTGTTCAATGAATTGCGCACTAACGTTGCCCTTAGGGTTGAGGAGGGCGATTCGGCAGAAGTTTTCACGGTATCCGGAAGAGGTGAACTGCATCTGGCAATTCTGATCGAAACCATGCGCCGCGAAGGTTATGAATTTCAAGTTTCGCGCCCCGAGGTGATCCTTCGCAATTTGGACGGAGTTGTGCTCGAACCCTATGAAGAGGTCAGCATAGAAACCGGGTCGGAGTCTGTCGGGGCTGTGGTGGAGATGCTTGGCAGGCGACGGGGTCAGATGCTAGATTTGCAAGAAGACCAGGACACCGTGCGGCTGCGCTACCTGGTGCCCACGCGAGGCCTGCTGGGGTTCCGGCACCATTTCATGACCGCCACGCGTGGTGTGGGATTCATGCACAGCATTTTCCACGATTATTTTCCCATTTCAGGGGGCAATCTTGGAAGGTCCCGGGGGTCGCTGGTAGCATGGGAGCAGGGGTTCACTACGACCTATGGACTGAAAAATGCGGAAGTGCGAGGGATGCTCTTCCATGGCCCAGGGGTCGAGGTCTATGAAGGTATGGTGGTCGGCGAGAATCAGCGACCCGGCGACTTGGTGGTCAACGTGTGCAAGAAGCGGCATGTCACCAACGTGCGTTCGTCGTTTCGCGAGATCGATGAACGGCTTACCCCGCCGCGTGAGATGAGTCTGGACGAAGCCATCGAGTACCTGGGTGATGATGAGTTACTCGAGGTTACCCCGAAGAATCTGCGCATTCGCAAGCGCATTCTCGATTCCCACGTACGCAACAGGGAAGTCAAGCGTTCCAAGGAAGCTGTTGGCGCCTGACTCCATCGTTTTCCGTTCTGGAATTTCTAACGAATACCGACTTGGTGTATTCTTATTGTCGGAAGCCTTCTTGCATGGTTGTTTTTGCTTTTAAATGTGGAACCCGCTAACGATTAAGAAGTGAGGACCAAATGCGCGCTCACGCACTGGTGACCTACGCCAAGCATGACACGATGGCAACGATCACCGGCGATGGACCGGACCTCGGCGTATTTCCATCCAAAAAACGGGGGGGCTTTGTCAGCTCAAGACCATCTGTCGGCTCGTAAGTTGGCGAGAGTGAGTCTTATGGAAGAATCGGTAAATACTGTGATCGTCGGAGGTGGCCCAGCGGGTGTTGCTGCGAGTTACTTCCTGCGGCAAAGCCAAATCGAACACGTCATCCTCGAGAAAGACCGCGCATTCTCGGAATGGTATCGGCGCTGGGATTCGTTTCATATGAACACAGCCAACTGGATGAACGCGCTTCCCGGTGCCCCAGACGAGTTTGCAGCCGGAGCGAGCAGGGATGCGCTGGCAATGAAAGCAGATACCCTGCGCTATTTTGAATCGTACATCGCCGCGGTCAATCCCCCGATACGTGAGCACACAGAGGCCATTTCAGTCAAACAAACTAAGAACAACACCTGGCACGTGGTTACTCCGGATTCAACCTACGAAGCAGTGAACGTCGTGATTTGCACGGGCACCTTGCGAAATCCCAAGGTCCCGTCTGTCGCCGCTGAGCTGCCCGCAACAATTTCCCAACTTCATTCAAGCGAATACCGGAATCCTGAGCAGATCAAAGCAGGGCATGTACTCGTCGTGGGCAGTGGAAACAGTGGGGTCCAGATCTGTGAGGATTTGGCCAGGTCCGGTAGGTTCGATAAACTCACTTTCTCCGTGAGCGGAAACATGACCGTCCCGTTTGAAATCATCGGCATCTCGATCTACACACTTATGAAGTGGTTTCGGCTGCTGGACCTCAAAGCGAATTCGTGGCTGGGGAGAAAGCTGGTGCAGGCTAACAAAGGCGACCCCACGACACCGCCCTCCCCCGAGCAATTGGCAGAGGCATTTGGTGTTGACCTTGTCGGGAGGGTGACCGGTCTCGACCAGGCTGGCATCCGTTGCTCCGATGGCAGGACAGTGCCGCTCGAGGCTCTGAACGTAGTGTGGTGCACAGGATTCCAAGCGAGATACAACTTCATCGAACCGTTAAATAGAGACGATGTCTTCGATAAAGCTGGGCAACCGGTTCACGAGCGCGGGCTTGTGGCCGCCGCTCCAGGCTTGTATTTCATCGGGCTGAGATTACAACATACGCTGGCATCCCAAGCCATCTACGGCATGAGGAAGGACGCTCAATTCGTGGCCCAACACATCAGCGCGAACAGTCATTTTTGAAAGAGATGGGTGCGATTGGCTCGTGCAAGCATGTGCTGATATCGACTGCGAACAGAGTCGTCCTGAGGGCACCCGATTAAGAGCTCCATTCTTAAAGTCGTACGCATGGAAAAATAATCCCCGCCTACCCTCTCTCCGGCAGCGACTGTATTTACCCCCTAGGGCGCAGAGCGGAACGTGGGGCTTCGCCCCCCAAAATACGGGGGATCTTCGTCAGCTTGAAACTGTTGGGCTACACTAACAACTCTGACCTTTATTCCTATTGCAGGTCTGGGTGCACGCGTAATCCAACATAGCTTTATTGATAAATGAACCACGCATAAACGAAGGAGAAGGAATGAATACCAAGGAGTTTCTTGATGGTTTGCTAACACTTCCGGGTATGGTTCGCCCAGTGGTCTCGCGGAACCAAAAATGGGTTGCCTGGACCTGGTTTCGAAAAGGGCCAGCTGCCGATGTCTTCGCTGCCCCAACGGATGGCACAAAACCCCCATTTCGTCTCTCGGAGACAACAGATAATACCTACATCGTTAGTTGGACTCCAGACAGCAGTGCTGTCATCGTAGCGCAGGACAGGGGTGGAAATGAGCGTTATCAGCTTTTTCAAATCGATATCGCCGAGCCGACCGTCATGCAGCCCATCACGGATGTTGATCCCAACTTCTTTATTCGCGGTGGTGAGCTTCACCCTGGGAAGCAGTTCTTAATATTCGGCGCGAATTATGATTTTGAATCCAATAAGGAAATCGAACCTACTTGGATCTATCGTAGTGATCTCCAAACAGGTGAGCGCAAAGTGTTGGCGAAACCCAAAAAAGGTGGATATATAAATCCCAAGTTGAGCTCCGATGGAAGCCTCGTACTTTATCCGCGAAACGACCTCCATCCTGCGGGCCGGCAAATCTGGCTGGTTGACATAGATGGCCAAAATGACCGGGAAATCCTGAATTTCGGGGATGATGTGAAGGCATTTGCTTCCTGGTTCCCTGGTGAACACAAATTACTTGTACTTGCTGAAACGAAAACTCATCGAAAACTCGGTGTTCTGGACCTCGCAGATGAAAATTTGATGTGGATTCTGGACGATGAGCGACGCAACATCGAGGATGCGTATGTCCCCTATGGGAGTAAGGAAATTGTCGTTATCGAAGTTCAGGGAGCACGCACGCATGCAAGTTTACTGGACCCCCTATCGGGGCAGGAGAAGAAGCTTTCACTGGGAATCGGAAATCTCATCCCACTCGCACCGTATTCGTCAAATGAATGGATTGGTGAGTTCTACAGTTCAACTCAACCAGGCGATGTATGCCGATTCTCGTCGGTCAGTCCAAGTTTAGATCGGATGACCAGCATCTCCCGGGTCTGGGAGCAAACATCCCTGACTCGAGGAGAATTCACACAAGCCGAAGACTATCACTGGTCCAGTGTTGATGGGTTAGTAATTCAAGGATACCTTTACCGTCCCAAGGAAGATCCAAAGGGAACAATCGTGTTCGTACATGGCGGACCGACCTATCATAGCCAGGACTCGATAAACAATCAGATTCAGTTGTATGTCCGTAATGGCTACGTGGTTCTCGACCCTAATTACCGTGGCAGCACCGGATTCGGAATGACGTTTCAAGAAGCGATAAAAGAGGATGGATGGGGAGGAAAAGAACAAGAAGACATCCGCGCCGGCATTGAAAAGCTGATCAGTGATGGAATTGCTGTAGCTGGCAAGGTCGGGATAACCGGAACATCCTATGGTGGATACTCTGCATGGTGGGCAATAACTCATTTCCCCACAGAGGTTGTGGCGGCTGCAGCTCCAGTTTGTGGGATGACCGACCTGGTTGTTGACTATGAAAGCACCCGTCCAGACCTCCGTCCTTACAGCGAGGAGATGATCGGTGGGAGTCCAAGCCAGGTTCCGCAAAGATACTTTGATCGCTCACCGATCAACTTTGTTAACAACATTCAGGGTGACCTGCTGATTGTACAGGGAGGGCGTGATCCGAATGTGACCCCTGAGAACGTGAAAGTTGTACAAGAAGCGCTTGAAAGAGCCGGGATCGCGTTCAAGATATTGAAATTCGAAGATGAAGGACACGGTATTTCAAAGCCAAAGAATCAGAAGGTCCTGTATCTTGAGCTTTTAGATTTCTTCGATCGCGCGTTCGTATGAAAATATTGTAATCATTAATACTGCTCGGTTTATCCTTCACCACTGATAAACTGTGAGTCGTTCGCTGCCCCACCCCAACCGGGGTCTTGGGGCGATCGTCCCCGCAGGCGACGCCTATTGCTAGCGATGGTCCTGGTGTGGAGATCTCGAAAACCCGGAGTAGAAGCAAGCGAGGCGGTTGTCCGTCTGGATGCTCCTCTGCGCTTCACGGCACGCCCCACTTCGTTCGGGAGCAGGTGGACTCAAGACCTTTAGCACGCGCTGGCAGCCTGG
>SDBU01003780.1_pt1 | contig 19062 bp, 16 predicted proteins | sample 2277071 | NCBI WGS metagenome assembly SDBU01 (sample SAMN10397929, study PRJNA504765) | marine sediment metagenome | isolation source: marine sediment core GS08_GC12, 126 cmbsf | place: Arctic Ocean: Gakkel Ridge, Loki's castle | collected 2008 | reverse complement strand
GTTCTTTTTATTTTTGTTAGTTACCAAATTATTTTTTGGGCAAAGCATTTGTGTGCGCTTTATCCAGGGCATCTTGTGTCATTACTCAAAATGAATGTGATTTTAAGAATCTGAAGCAAACAACTAATATTCCTTCGGTGGTTATTGCCAACGGTCATCGGCTGGTTGACTCACGAGGTGATGTGGCGGGGCTCCTGGGATGTGGTTGCGGGGCGAGATACAGATGTAGATACCATTTATAACACCACGGATAATGAGGAGGCAATAGCCCTGCTTGCAGAGTATAATGTCGAATACATCTATGTAGGAACCCTTGAGAGGGAGAGATACGGAATGGAAGGATTGCTGAAATTCGCCAGCCATCCAGAAAGATATAAGCTGATATATGAGAACATGGGCGTGGAGATATACCAGGTGTTACCGTGACACATACATTATCTCCTTATCATTGCTATTGTTCCCAAAATACGGGTTTGCAGTTTTGAGTGGGGAGGTTGGCCGATGTCGGCCAACCTACGCCAATGGATTTCAGTTGGCAGGATATGTGTGGTGCAGCGAAACCCAACGCTAGTCTTAAGCATTCATGGGTCTGTCATTTTCATTCCCGGTGGTGACGATTCCAATCATCATGATAGATTGCTGCTGCCGTTCTCATTCCGGTTGCAGTATTTGGTAAACAGCCTTTAGAATAAGATGACAAGGGGTCATGTGAGACGACTTTCCAGTTTGGAAGTGAGCAAGAGTCTGAAAAGAGCCAGCATCCCGCTATTAATCGTGGGATTGATCTTCACCATCTACTTCATATCCAATTCTACCCCCCTTCAGTGGTATAAACATTATGTGTATCAATCTCAGGCATTTCTGGAGGGGAGAACTGACCTGCAGGACTTCCCTGAGTATTACCACGACTTGGTGAGCTACGAAGGAAAATACTACTTGGCCAGCCCGCCTATGCCAGCATTGGTATTACTCCCGGCTGTGGCCATATGGGGGGAGGACACCGACCAGATTCGCATAAGTATGCTCATAGGTGCTGTCAATGTGGCTCTAGCTTGGATCCTGTTGGGCCGTTTGGGGGTCGCTGCCCGCAAGCGATGGTTGCTAACGGTTCTCTTTGGCCTGGGTACCGTCCATTGGGAGGTAGCCACCCACGGCACCACCTGGTTTTTTGCCGAAATAGTGGCTGTTTTATTCCTGCTGCTTAGCCTTATTGAACACTTTGGCCGGAGGCGCGCCTTCCTGGTAGGGCTACTGCTGGGTATGGCAGTAATGAGCCGGCTGCCAGTCCTTCTCGGCAGCATATTCTTCCTGGTCACTTTATCTCAGCAGGGGGGCTTCCCCAAGCGCCCTCTCCAATTCCTCGCTGGCCTGGCCTTGCCCCTGGCCTTTTTAGGGTATTTCAATTTCATCCGCTTTGGTAATCCTCTGGAGACTGGCTACTTCGCGCATAGCTATGCCGCCTACTTCGCTGCCGACGTTGAACAGTACGGTTTTTTCAGCCCTCACTATATAGCAAAGCATCTATATACTTTGCTGCTCCTGCCCCCGGAATATATCGATCACTTCCCTTTCCTAAGACCTTCCCCTGAAGGGATGAGCATATTGCTCACCACTCCGGCGGTATTCTATGTATTGAGAGCCAGGTTTTCCGAAACGGTGAACCTGTGGGCGGGGTTAGCGGTGTTAGCCATTCTCCTGCCCATAATGTTATGGTTCTCTACGGGGTGGGTTCAGTTCGGGTACCGCTATAGCTTGGATTTCTTTCCCTTTCTTCTTATACTTATAAGCTCCGGCATGGGGAGCAGGTTGAACAAAGGAATGATCGCCCTGGTAGCCTTATCCGTGGCAGTGAACCTGTGGGGAACACTTTGGAGCGTGCACCTGGGGTGGTAGTTGATTCCCCTCACACCTCTGTTTCTCGGAGGGGGGCTTTGTCCTCCCTGGTTTGGGAGACAATGGGGCTATGCTCTATCTCGGAGAGGAACCTGCGAACGGTGATAGCACGGTAGCTAAATCCTGGGGAAAGGTCGGCATGCAGACAGGGACTTTGGCAAAACTGCAGCAGAAGCTGTCCGAGCGGCGCTGGCAGATCGCCCTTGTAGTATCAGTACTGGTCGTTTCCCTTATTGTGCGCCTTATCCTGTTCCGGGTGCAGGGGTGCAATTGTGACCTTGGCCTGTTCAGATGGTGGTTCAACGGTGCCGCCGACGGCGGGCTGCGTTTCTTCTACGATAACAACTGGTCCGATTATCCGCCTCTGAATATCTATGTCTTCTGGATTTTCGGGAAGCTCGCCAACGCCATAAATCCCGATAACCTGGACTTTTTTATCAGGCTCCCCGCGAACCTGTTCGACCTCGCAACAGCCTACCTCATCTTCCGCTTACCGCGCGGCAGGTTCTCTTTCAAGGTGTCCCTGATTGTAATGGCCCTCTACGCATTCAACCCGGCGACAATATACGACCTGGCGGTATGGAGCCAGATGGACTCTATTTACACATTCTTCATGATCGCCTCTCTGTACGCTCTTGTGCGCTCCAAGTATGAAGTTTCGGGTGGCCTGCTGGCACTCGCCATACTCACCAAGCCCCAAAGCGTCGTACTGCTGCCTGTCATAGCCTACGTGCTCTGGAGAAATGGGGAGTGGCGGCGTGTTATATCTACCAGCACGGTTTTCGCAGCCGTCGTCTTTCTGGTTATCCTGCCCTTCAACTGGGACAACCCGATAGCGTTTCTTATTGATCGCTACACGGGATACAGCATGTATCCCTATAACAGTCTCAATGCCTATAACATTTGGGCACTGCTCGGCTTTTGGAAGCAGGACACAGTCTCACATGCGGGCCTGACCTATCAGGTGTGGGGCATTCTGGCCTTCGTTGCCTTTCTTGTTTTTGTCATCTGGCAACTCCACCGCAGGTACGAGTCGAGGTCAGTCATTTACGCCGTTTTCCTGATTATGCTTGGCTTCTTTATGCTGATGACCAGGATGCACGAACGGTATTTGTTCCCCGTCCTTGCGCTCCTGGCCCTGGGCTGGTACACGCGTTTCACGATCTGGATTTATATCGGGTTGACGGCCACGTATTTATGTAACCTGGTCTATGTGATGTCAACTCTCAACTCCGGTGTTTTCATCCCCGACGGCCACTGGTCTATTTACGTTCTGGTTCCCGCGAATATACTCCTGTTCGGCTTATCCATCTGGACTTTTTATAGAATGCAGCGATCCAAGCCACCCGAAGCCGAAGCACAACCACCTCCTCAGTTGCCAGCCCCTGAGGAAATCGAGGAGCAGCCTCCGCCTCCCGTCCGTAGGGGACTCAAGCTCCGCAGCGCTCCCGTTGGTGTAGCTGTTCTAGCTATTATCTTCTTCTCCGTGTCGGTCTGTAATCTGGGCGACCTGCGCGCCCCTAGTTCGGACTTTGTTCCAGCGGAGTACCCTGAGGAAATCTATCTCGACCTCGGGGAAATTAGGCATGTCGATAAAGTCTACTTCCTATTACAAGACGCCAGCAACGTGGACATAGAGGTCTACTGGGGCTCTCCTGAGGAATGGACACTCCAGACCGAGCTGTCCAGGTCCGGGGTGTGGCGGAAGTGGGAAAGCGTCTCTCTGGGGCACGACACCAGATACGTTCGTTTGCTGTTCGAAGGAGGGTCGGGGCGGATCGGGGAGGTGGCCGTATTCTCGGGCAACCAGAAGCTGGACATAACCGCGGTAGTTGCGGATCGGGGTGAGGGTGTTGGCGGTGCCCTTACAGATGAACAGGACCTCATTGATCAACCGGCCAGTCACAAGTCGGGCACCTATTTCGATGAGATATATTACGTCCGCGCGGCAGAGGAGCAGTTGAAGCTGGAGGACCAGTACGGGGAGCGGACCCATCCGCCTGTGAGCAAGCTCATCATCTCCTCCGGCATTGGGATCTTCGGACACAACCCCTTTGCCTGGCGTATCGCAGGGGTTATCCTTGCCACTCTGATGATTCCTCTCATCTATCTCTTCGCCAGGCGCATGTTCAGGTCACCCCGGGCCGGTCTCATCGCCGCCTTCCTTCTCACATTTTGTTTCATGCACTTTGCCGAAGCCCGGATAGCGACCCCCGAGACCTTCGTTCTGTTCTTCGTCATGGCCATGTTCTACTTCTTCTACCGGTACTGGCAGGACCCGGAACACAGGGGAATGGACCTCTTCATAAGCCTCGTTTTCTTCGGGCTGGGGTTTTCCACTAAGTGGGTCGTCATGTGGGGTTTCGTTGGACTGATACTGCTGCTGCTTTTGATGAAATGGCGCAAGCCAATCTACAGGAGAGAGGTCTACTGGTTCGTAGGCGGAATGGGAGTAGCGGTGTCAATCTACATGCTCTCCTACATTCCGTATTTCCTGGCAGGGCACGGCCTGGGAGACTGGTGGGCCCATCAGTGGTTCATGTTTGAGTTCCATTCAGGTCTGGAAGCGGGGCATCCGTTCAGTTCAGAGTGGTGGTCATGGCCCCTGATGCTCCGGCCGCTGTGGATGTATGTAGGCTACTTCAATGGGACCACCTCCTACATCGCGTCTTTGGGTAACCCGGCGCTGTGGTGGGCGGCAATTCCCGCTATGATCGGCATTCTCTGGCTCGTGCTCAGGCACCGGAACAGGACTGCCCTCTTTATCCTGATCCCGTTCCTGGCGCAGTGGCTGATATTTGCCCTGATCGGCCGCTGTCTCTTCATATACCATTTCTACCCCAACGTGCTGTTCATCATCCTTGCCGTTACTTTCTGGATACAGTGGCTGTGGAATCGGTACAGGTGGGGCAAATGGGCTGTTGCGGGCTATCTTGCCCTCAACGTCGTCTGCTTTGCCCTTTTCTTCCCTGTTATCTCGGGACTGCCCATGACAGAGAGTTACTGGGATGCTCTGAGATGGATGGTGAGCTGGATAACCTAGAGCTCGATAGGCCGAGCAACTGTTGCTTTGCTTAAGAGGAGAAGTGGGATGACCTAACCTTTCAGGTTAGGCTGCCTGTGGAGTTCGGAGCATAACAACTGCGACCACCGTGAGAACGATCTCCATTACGGTGGGCGCAGTTATCGTTGCTGGATTCGATTATTATGCCTTGCCGATTCTGAATACCTTGGTGCTGCATTTCGGGCATATACCCTGTGTGGCCGGCTTGCCGTTCTTCATGGTGATAGCCTTCGGATTCTTGATTTCCACTTTGCCCCGGCACTTCATACAGTAGGCTTGCATTCTAACTCTCCTTTCCTTTAGGTTCCTGCGAAGCAGACTAGCAGACAATCGTACGTATGTCAATAGGTTTCGCTACCAAATTGGACAAATTCATCTAATATCAGGTTGTGGAAGCGGTGAGGTTCAACTCTATATTGCCGCCCGTTTCCCAATCTCCTGTCTGAACTGCGGTATAGTCACCTATCATGAAGGTGACAGCTGCCCCTTCGGCGTAGGCCGCTCCTGCTGCTGGGACTATTTTTATGGCGTATGTCGAAGGGCCGTAGACTGGCTCGTCGTCTACTAATGCTGGTGTGGTGGTGGTGTATTCATCGCTGTCTATTATGACCGTTATTATGGTGCCGTCAGCCACATCAGCGCCGTTCAGTTGCACTGTGCCGCGGAAGCGACAGGGGGGCTCTGTGCCCAGCGTCGGCACGGGGGTGGGTATTGGCGTTGGGGATGGTGTGGGCGTGGGTGCAACCGTGGGTTCTGGCGTGGGCTCCGCCGTAGCGGTGGGTGATGGTTCTGGGGAGGGAGTGGGCGATTCCCCTCCGCCACAGCCAATTGCGGTGAGGGCAATCGCCAGGATCAACAGGGGGGCCAATATGACTGCAAGCTTTCTCATTTCCTCTCCTTTTTCCCTTTGAGGTAGCATTATGCCGTGAGTGTTAGGCAGGCTGCTGCATGCTGCAGTGTGCTTTCAATCGTAGCTTTTATACGCGATTATAAGCGATTTGTCAATCGTTTTGGTGTGGTGGGGTTGTACGCTGTTAACGCTTTTCGCCTCAGGGGGCCTTTCACCTGTGACCCAAGCCATTTATCCTACGAATATCTTGACAATCCGATCCAAATACTATAAAAGGTACGCAGACTGGTGGCAAAGTAGCCCAAGAGAAGCAGCGTGGAATCTGTGGCAAACTGTTCGCTTCTTTTTTTTACTCTGCTCTTGTGAAGAGGGCAGACCTGTATGCAGGAAGGGGAGTAATTTGATGAGAAATGGCACCTGTCCTGCTCAAGCAATAAGGCATCCAGAAATGGCAGACTTAATTACCTGCTCATTTCTCTCCAAATAGTTGACGACAACTTCTGACATTAAAGGTTTGAGCTGTGGGGAGGCAAGCTATGAGATTTCCGCACATCACCGAGTCTAAAGAGTATCGGGGGGACTGGGAAGAAGATTACAAGAGGAAGCTGGTTTCGGCTGAGGATGCAGCCAAGGTTGTTAAGTCGGGGGACAGGGTTGTTTTACCTTTTGCGCATCCCACACAGGTGCCTCTGGCTCTGGGAAAGCGCAAGGATGAACTGAGGAACGTTTATCTTGAGATCAATGCCCCCTCGGTTGACCCCGGGTGGCTTCAGCCCGGCTGGGACGAGAACTTCTTTATTGGCGCCATCAACTTCCTTGGGCCGATGGGGCGCCCTTCTCATGATGCTAAGGTAACCTCCTTCATACCGTGCCTTATGTCCCTCAGGCCGAAGCTGAGTGACGAGGGGCGATTACACGGAGGAAGGGGCATCGATGTTTTCATGACCAATGTTTCCCCCCCGGATAAGAACGGCTTCTGCAGCTTCGGGCCCCATTTGTGGAACAAGAAGAGCCATGCCATGAGGGCCAAGATAGTCATCGCCGAAGTGGATGAGAACATGATCTATCCTTACCGTGGCAACAATCTCATTCATGTATCGGAGATCGATTACTTTGTCGAGGCGCCAACCCCCCGGGTAACTGCTGAGGAGATTAGGGACTTCGTCTCCAAGAATGTCAGTGATGAGAGTAAACAGCAAGAGTGGATAGAGGTCCTGACGAAGAGCAATAGACATGAGCCGGAGTACACGGGGCGAGCCTTTTCTTTAATGGGTCCGCTGATGGATGTGCTGAACCCTGACTTTTTCACCGGGGTTATGGGGATGGAAGAGCCTTATCCCGAGGCTAAGATCATGGCTGGATACGTGAGGGAACTGATCAAGGACGGTGATACCATCGAGATCGGCGCCGGCAGGCCGACCACGTGGTTGCCACGGGTTGGCCTCTTCGATGGGTATGAAGACCTGGGGATTCACTCCGAGATGTCGGCCTGGGGACAGCCTGAGCTGATAAGGCAAGGGATATTTACCGGGAAGAGAAAGACCCTTCATCCCGGAAAAGCAATCTTTACGGCATTGGATGGTGCTGGGTGGGACGGATACATCTGGATGAGCGATAACCCTCTCATTGAAATGTATGACTGTGAATATGTTCATAACCCCACGGTCATCGCCCAGAATGAGAACATGGTTGCTATCAACAGTATTCTTCAGATTGACCTCACCGGTCAGATAACCTGTGAGACGCAGTTCGGCCCCCGGATGATCAACGGGCCTGGGGGACAGCTCGACTTCCATCTGGGCGCTTTTATGGCTAAAGGCGGGCGTGCTATCAGTATGCTGCGCTCTCTTGCCTTCGGCGGCAGTTCCACTATCGTCTCGCAGATGGCTGAAGGCTCCCTGGTCACCATACCCCGTCAATTTGCCGATTACGTGGTAACGGAGTATGGTATAGCCAGCCTGGCGGGGAAGAGCCATCGGGAGAGGGCTGATGAGCTTATCGCCATCGCTCATCCCGATTTCCGGGCTGACCTTAAAAAGGCGGCCAGAGATATGTTCTATCCGTGAAAGATGGAGGGAGACCTGTGACAAACGTGGCTGAAGGGGCGCTGGATAGGGCCAGAGGGCTGTATGAGAATCGGGGGTTGCGGGCAAAGGAGCTGGCGGCCCAGGGTAAGCAGGTAGTAGGCTACTTGTGTTGCTACACCCCGGCGGAGTTCATGACAGCTCTGGATCTGGTGCCCTACCGCATCCAGGGTGGGGTGGGTAAGCCGCTGAAGCAGGCGGACCAGCATCTGGAAACCATCATGTGCCCCTATGTGCGCAGTTGTTTTGACCTGGCGATGGGCGGAGAATACGATTTCTTCTCCGGCGTGGTCATTCCCCATACCTGCGATGCCATGCACCGCATATACGATATCTGGAAGTACCACATGAAGCCGCCCTACAGCCACTGCATAACTGTTCCCCATATGACACATCGGGCCTCCTTTGAGTACTTCCAGAAGGAGTTGGAGGATTTCCAGCATAGCCTGGAGCGTTTTGTCGGGCGCTCAGCCTCTGAGGAGGACCTTGTTAGGGCCATTGGCCTCCATAACCGCTGCCGCGCTCTCCTTCGGGAGCTCTATGAGCTGAGAAAACAGGAGCCGCCGTTCATCTCCGGTACCGAAATTACCCGGGTGCTGGTAGCGGGTATGACCATCCCGGTTCAGGAATTCAACGATCTTCTGGAGGATATCATCACTGAGGTGCGCGGCCGAAAGCCAAGCTCTGATGGCAGGCACCGGCTGCTCGTTGTAGGCAGCGAGGTGGACGATGTGGCCATGATTCGCCTGGTAGAGGACTGCGGGGCCAGTGTGGTCATGGATGACCTGTGTACCGGCAGCCGTTCCTTCTGGGAGGATGTGGACCACGCGAAGGGAGCGGTCAGCGGGCTGGCGGCACGCTACCTGGGTGGGATCACCTGTCCCTGCACCTACCGGGAGGGAAAGGTTCCCGAACGCTTCAGCTATCTGGGGGACTACGTCCGTGATTGGAGCATCCAGGGTGCCTTGCTCTACGCCATTCGCTACTGTGATACCTACCAGCTTGATGCCCCCGAGATCAAGGGCTATCTGGAAAGTTTAGGGCTACCGGTGCTTTATCTGGAGGATGACTATATTATGCCCCCGCTGGGGCAGTGGAAGACCAGAATCGAGGCTTTTTTGGAGACTATCGAGGCGGGAAAAGAGGAGTAGAGGGCATGGCACAAGAGGCGAAGGAAAAGACCAGTTCTCGTAAATCTACGGAGTCTGCGGGGAAGATTCGCACCGTGGTTAAGCGCATGTACCAGCAGGCACAGCAGGCCAAGGAAGAGAAGCGCAAAGTCGCCTATTGCATGGTCATGTGCAACTATGAGGAAATTCTGGAAGCAATGGATATTGTGCAGGTCTATACCGAGAACTACGCCGGGCTCTGCGCTGTCAAGAGGCAAGCCGAGCCCTATATGGAGAAGGCGCGTGCCGAGGGGTATTCCGACCTGCTCTGCGGCTATGCTCAAGTAGGCATAGGCTTCGATGCTTTACGACACGAACTGGGAGAAATGCCCCCCGATGCCCCGGATGGTGGAATGCCTGAGCCGGACATGCTTCTGGGGTGCAGCATGGGTTGTGACCCGCGCTGGAAGTGGTTTCAAGCTCTGGGCCGTTATAAAGATGCCCCAATCTACAACACTGATGTTCTCATGCCTCCCAGCGATGCTGATATGGAAGCCATAAAGGAGCACTCAGTTCGCTACATGGCTGAGGAATTGAGGGGGCTGATCGCCTTTCTGGAAGAGCAGACGGGCACTAAGATGGACTACGATCGCCTGATGGCGATTGTAAGGCAGGTGGAGGAGACCCGATGGTGGTGGCGCGAGGCCTACGAGCTAAGGAGGGCCATCCCCTGTCCCATGTCAACTCAGGACCACTTCGTCCTGTTTGTACCTCATCATATGATGCTCACCGATTCGTTTACACTGGATTTCTATAAAGGACTCTACCAGGAACTCAAGGAAAGGGTGGATAACGGGATAGGGGTGATCGATGACGAGAAGTATCGCCTGCTGTGGGGCGTCGGGCTGCCTCCCTGGCACACAATGAGCATACTGGACTATTTCCTTAATTTCGGGGCGGTCTTCGCCGCCGAGACAGCCTACATGGTCCCTGAGCCCTTTGAGATACCACCAGATGTCACCGACCCGGTGGAGGTCATTGCACTCCGTGCGTTTGAACGGAACAGCGCTTTGCAGTGGCGAGGCCAGCAGGCTGGTGGAGTACCACCGCTGGCCCAAGCGCATCTGGAGCGGATCGAGGACTTCAGCATCGATGGGGTGGTGATGCATATCACGCGCTCCTGCAGGGCATCCACCATGGGGCAGATTCTGGTGAGAAACGTGATCCGGGAAAATTATCCCAAAATGCCCGTAATGTTCATGGAAAGCGATATTGTCGACCTGGGTACCTATTCGGAGGCGGAGACCAAGAACCGCATAGATACCTTCATGGAAATGGTGGGCGCCTACAAGGGGTCGGCAGGATAGCGCTGGAGGATTGCTGCTCAAACAAACCTGATGTGGAGGCATAAATGACAAAGCCGCTGGAAGGTATCAGGGTGCTGGATTGGACGGCATGGCAGCAGGGGCCGATCGCTGCCGCGCTGCTGGCTGACATGGGTGCCGAGGTAATAAAGATAGAGCCCCCCGAAGGTGAACCCGGTCGAGGGCTGCTAAGAATGTATGGAGTGGAATTGCCGCTGAATTTCTACTACCAGAACCAGAATCGGGGCAAGAAAGGAATCGTGCTGGATCTGGCAAAGGATAAGGCGAGAGAGGTCTTATACAAACTGGTGGAGAAATCGGACGTTTTCGTGACTAACTATCGCGAGAGCGCTGCCAAGAGATTGAAGTTGGATTACGAGACTCTGAAGAAATACAACCCCAAGCTCATCTATGCCCTGAGTTCGAGCTTCGGCCCCAAGGGCCCGGATGCCAACAAGATGTCCGCCGACTTCGCGGGGCAGGCGAGGGGAGGTATATGGAGCATTACTCAATCGGAAGACCTGGTGCCAACGCCCATCGGCGCTGGCTTCGCCGATGAGGTCGGTGGCGTCATGACGGCCTACGGGGTATTGCTGGCCATCATCGCCCGTGAGCGCTTTGGCATTGGCCAGAGGGTGGATGCCTCACTGCTGGGAGGCCAGATCGAAATGGGCCGTCTCCAGTTCCAAATGTATTTCATGATGGGTATCGTCCCTCCGGGATCGGTCATGGCGGCCGCTCGAAATCCGCTGTATTACGTTTATCAGGACAGGGACGGCAAATGGTTCGCCATCGCTGCCCTGCAGGCGGACAGGTTCTGGCCTCAGTTCTGTAAGGTGTTCGGTATTGAGGAGTTAGAGAAGGATCCAAAGTTTGAAAACCAGACAATTAGAGGGCAGAACTTCGATGAGCTCAAGCCCAGGTTGCTGGAGATCATTCGCAGCAAGCCCAGAAATGAATGGCTGAAGGCGCTGGATGAGGCTGAGATTCCGGCAGCGCCTGTTAACGATTTTGCCGACCTGGCGGCCGACCCTCAGGTGATAGCCAACGAGTACGTCGTGGAAATAGACGATCCCATTCATGGGAAGGTTAAGGTGCCGGGGATACCGGTGAAGCTGAGCGAGACGCCGGGTAAAATAGAGAGGCTTGCTAACGAGCTTGGTCAGCACACCGAAGAGGTGCTGATGGAGCTATGCGGCTATACATGGGATGATTTGGCCAAACTAAGGGATGAGGGAGTGTATTGATGGCAGAGAGGATTCTTGCTGAAGGAAACGAGGCGGTGGGTTGGGGGGCGCTCAGCGCCGGCTGTAAGTGCTTTTTCGGCTATCCCATAACACCCCAGAACGAGATAATAGAGTTCCTCTCTCGCGAGATGCCCAAGAGGGGTGGAATCTTCCTCCAGTCTCAATGCGAGACTGCAACGATAAACATGCTCTTCGGCGCTGCTGCCACCGGGGTTCGAGCCATGACCTCTACATCGAGCCCGGGCTGGGGGTTAATGCAGGAGGGCATGTCGAACCTCGCTGCTGCTCGTTTTCCCTGCGTGGTAGTCCTTGTACAGAGGGTAGGGCCTGGTGTCCAGCGGCTTACGCATAGTCAGCAGGATTACAACTCCGCTACCAGGGGTGGTGGTGGTGGTGGCTACAGGACTATTGTTCTCGCTCCAGCCTCGGTGCAGGAGACCCACGACCTGATGCAACTTGCCTTCTACCTTGCAGATAAGTACCGCAACCCGGTAGTGGTGCTGAGCGATGGCCTCATGGGTCATGTAGTCGAGCCCCTCGAGTTAAAGACTCTGGAGTTCGGCCCGCTTCCAGAGAAGGACTGGGCGGTGGCCCGCTACGGCCAGCATGAAGACGGAAAGCACCGCGCGATGGGCGCCAGCTATAATCCCCTGAAGGGCGAGAGCTTCGTATCCTACCTCGTTGACATGAGGGAGACTTACCAGGAGATCGAAGCATCCGAGGTGAGGTACGAGGGATACAAGACTGAGGATGCCGATCTAGTGCTTGTAGCCTATGGCTACTGTGCCAGGGTAGCCGAGGAAGCGGTGGACGCAGCTCGATCTGAGGGGCTCAAGGCAGGATTGCTGCGGCCGATAACCCTCTGGCCCTTCCCAAATCAAGCAATTCGTGATAGGGCGGCCAAGGGTTGTAAGTTTCTCGTGGTTGAGGACAGCATGGGACAGATGGTGGATGACGTCAAAATCGCAGTTGAAGGAAAGGCCGAGATCCACCTTGTGGATGCGACGTTCCGCCATCTTGCTTCGGAAGATGGCATGATCATGCCGGTAAAGGTCCTTGAGGAGATAAGGAGATTGCTATGAGCGAAGAAACGAGAGGCGTGGTGAAAGAGAAGGTTACCGGAAGGCCAGATATATTTATCAAGGAGTGGTTTGCTGATTACCTGTGGGACTTGTTTTGCCCTGGCTGCCAGACCCCCGTGTTGGCACGCATAATCGCCGAGGCACTTGAGGAGCTGGGCATTGGAGATAAGGCCATTATGGTTGGTTGTGTCGGCTGCGGGGGCATTTTGATCGGTGGGTTCGACCTTGACCGAGTTTCTCCTGCTCACGGCCGTGGTCCTGATGTAGCCACGGCAATCAAGCGAATCTACCCGGATACCGTCGTATTCACTGTGCAAGGAGATGGGGATTGTATTGCCATCGGGGCCAGTTCTTTCATCGGAGCTCTGACCAGAGCCGAGAAGATCACCATCATAATGGCGAACAATACCAATTTCGGTACCACCGGTGGTCAGCTAGGGCCCACTACCATCATAGGGCAGGTAACCACCACCTCTCCCCAGGGAAGAAACCCCAGCGAAGAGGGTTACCCGGTACATACAGCCGAGATGGCGGCTACATTCAAGGGTGTAGCCTATAGCGCGAGGGGAGCTCTCATCACCCCGGCTGACTATCAGCGGACAAAGGGGTACATCAAGACCGCCTTCCAGAGACAGTTAGATAACGTTGGCACCAGCTTTGTTGAGGTTATCACAGCCTGCCCTACCAACTGGCACCTGACCCCGGTGCAGAGTCTGGCCTGGATACGGGATAACGTGATACCCGAATTTCCGCTGGGCGAGTTCAGAAACGTGACCCATATAGAATGAAGGAGTAGGAGCATGGAACAAAACGGAAGAGCTAGGAATGAAGTGCTCATGGCGGGAATTGGGGGCATGGGTGTACTGGTGTCAGGGCAGGTCCTGCTGGAGGCAGCTTTCCAGCGTTATGAACACGTATCTTTTGTTTCCTCCTATGGCTTTGCCAGGCGCGGCGGGCTCTGTGAGTGCACGGTTATCGTCTCTGACGAGAAGATAGCATCTCCGCTGCTGGACCAGGCGCAGGTCGTGATGCTGCTCGACAGCTCGCAGTTCTCATCCTTCGAGCACAGGGTACGCCCGGGGGGGATCATCTTCGCCGACAAGGCCGGGCTCACTGCTGAGAGGCGAAGGGAAGACTACACTCTCTATGCACTGCCATGTCTGGAGATCGCTACCAGTATGGGCTCCATCCTGGGCAAGAACCTGATAATGCTCGGTGCCTATACCTCTATTACCGGTGCGATCCCCACGGAGCTTGTCGAGCGTGAGCTCCAGAGGAGATACCAGGACAAGGAGAAGGTATTGACTCGCAATCTGGATGCCTTCAGGCGAGGGGTCGAACTGGGGAAAAGCGCCGCATAGGGGGCCAAGCTAGGAGCCTGCCTGAGAATTATATGGGTAGGTTGGAGCATCTGCTCCAACTGTGCCTTGAGCAGATGCTCTAGGTTACTACTGTTTTGCTAAGTTTTTGTACGCCATGCTGGCGGTGGGTGCTGTGGGGAGGATTGGCATTGAGGGAGTGTCAGATAGATGATAGGAGCTGAGGTTGTCTGCCATATTCTCAGGGAAGAAGGCGTGGAGTACGTCTTCGGTGTTCCCGGCAATACCGAGGTGCCGCTTCTCGATGCTTTGGCCCAAACACCGGGGATCAGGTTCATCAGCGCCGTCCACGAATCTGTCTGTGTTGGCATGGCCGATGGCTACGCTCGGGCTTCCGGCAAAGCAGGCGTGGTCCTGGTGCATACGGCACCGGGTACAGCCAACGCCATAGGCAACCTCTACAACGCGTATAACGCCGGCACGCCCATAGTTATGCTGGCTGGTCAGCAGGACTCCCGCTTCCAGTGGTCTGATCCCTTCCTGGACGCCGACCTTCTGCCCATGGTGAGCCAGTTTACCAAGGAGCGCTGGTGGGTGGGGCACGCCCAGGACATAGGGAAGGCTGTAGCCCGCGCCTTCAAGGAAGCTACTACCCCGCCAACTGGGCCGGTGTTTGTCGCGATCCCGCGTGATCTCCAGAGTCAGACCTTGGATTTTGAGACTTCTTCGCCGGGACGGCAGCAGGTGCCCATGTCTATCAGGGCCGATCGGGAGCCTCTTGAGAGGGCGGCGCAGCTACTGGCTGCCGCGGAGCAACCGGCCATTATGGCCGGTCATCAGGTGCCTGACGCTGGTGCTATTACCGAACTGGCCACGCTTGCCGAAATGCTGGGTGCGCCGGTGTATACAACAGCGCAGGTCCCCAAGGTCATTTTCCCCTCCAGCCATCCCCTATATTACAGCAGGGTGCCGCCGATAGGATTCTCCCTGCCCGGGCTGGATGGCCCCGCTGACGTGCTGCTGGCGGTGGGGAGTGGGCTGTTTAAGCAGTTGTTCTGTATTGAAGGTCCTCTTTTACCGTCCGCTACCAGATTGATTCATATGGACGTCGACCCGCGGGCGCTGGGCAGGGATTGCCCCGCGGAGGTGGCTCTGGTGGCCAACCCTAAGGCCGCTCTGGCCGAACTGGCGATCGAGGTCGGGCGGCTTATGTCGCCAGGTCAACGCGAGAAGGCCCGGGAAAGATTCGAGAAGTTAAAGAGCGCTCGTGACCAGGCCAGGGCAGCGCGTGAAGAGGATTTCAAGAAAGACTGGGATGCTGTGCCCACACGGCCGTCGCGGGCCATGAGGGAGATCGCAAACGCTCTGCCGCCGGGCAACGTAGTGGTCGATGAGGCGGTGATGCTCACCAGCTACGTGGAATACATTATGGAGTTCTCCGAGCCCGGGAGCTACTTCAGCTCCAACGCTTGCCTGGGATGGGGCCTGCCCGCTTCACTTGGGGTTGCTCTGGGTACTTCAAGGAGGCCAGTGGTGGCGCTGGTGGGAGACGGTAGCGCTCTCTTCGGCCTTCAAGCGCTGTGGACAGCGGCCCGATACCAGATACCGGTCATCATAGTGGTGCTCAACAACGAGGGTTTCGCCGCTATCAAGTGGGCCTTCGCCATGTATACCGAGAGGGGCTCGCCGGAAGGATCTGACCTGGGCTACGACCTGGGCGATGTCGATTTCCCCCAACTGGCGCAGGCTTTCGGTATCAGCGGCCAGAGAATCGAGGACCCGGCGAAGATCGGACCTGCGCTTGAAAAGGCTATCGGGGTGGAGAAGCCTGTTCTACTCGACCTCACTCTGGACCCCAGGGACGTTGGCTACGGTATACCCAGTCTACAATAATTTGGTGATATCCCGCGACCCTGGGGCGCAGGCGATATATGAGAAGAGGAGGGGGTAACGCCCTTGAAGGTAGTTGACATTGTCGGTATTTCCGCGTTGGTGGATTATGCGGAGATGTTCAGGCAGGCCGGGGTAGATATAGACCTGGTTGTAAATCCCGCCCCGCTGGGAGCAACGGAAGACGAGATCATAGCGGCGATCGGGGATGCTGATGCCGTGGTTACGCAGACCACGTTTCAGGCTTTTCCACGGAGCCTGCTGGCTAGGCTGAGCAACGTGAAGCTGATAGCTAGTATCGGGGTTGGGTATGACAACCTGGATGTGGATGCAGCCACAGAGTTGGGTATCCTGGCCGCTAACGTGCCGGACGCCAGCATTAGAGAGGTGTCAGACCACACAATGGCCCTGATCCTGACATGCACCCGGAGGATTGTCCGGTTGAATGAGGTTGTGAAAAAGGGGGGCTGGACAGCAGTTGGCGACCCCTATATCACAGGTGAGATATGGCCCAGATTATCGAGGTTAGAGGGACAAACATTGGGGCTTATAGCCTTCGGTAGAATCGCGCAGGCTGTAGTGCCCAAGGCAAGGAGCTTTGGGTTGAGAATTATTGCCTATGACCCCCATGTATCTGCGGACGTATTTAGAAAGTTCGATGTCGAACAGGTAACTCTCGACCGGTTGTTGACCGAATCGGACATTGTTTCGGTCCATGCTCCCCTGACCCCGGAAACGGACCACCTTTTAGGGTTGGAGCAGTTGAAGAAGATGAAACCAACTGCCTGCCTCATCAACACGGGCCGCGGGGCAGTAGTCGATCATGAGGCGCTATATATTGCTTTGAGTGAGGGCTATATCTCTATAGCAGCTGTCGATGTCACGGAGCCGGAGCCTGTCCCTGCTGATAGCCCATTGTTGACGCTTGACAATTTCATCTGTACTGCCCATTCGGCGGGCATCTCCCCTCAGTCCTTTGCCGAGTTGCAGCGCCGTCCCGGTGAGGAGATCATCAGGTGGGCTAAGGGGGAGTGGCCTGTCGGGTTGCTCGATCATCGAATGAAGGAGACGTATCGACAGCGGTGGGGCCAAGCCTGAGCTGTTTCACTATGTTTTCATACGGAATCCCTCTCCCTTGACGGGAGAGGCTAGAGCTTGTCCTGAGCTTGTCGAAGGATGAGGGAGAAAGGAGGGGAGCAATGGCCTTTAAAGTAGTCGATCTTCTGGGGATGTCCGTGGTGGTTGATTACGAGGGTATGTTCAAGGAGGCCGGGGTCGGGGTAGAACTGGTGGGGAACTTCTGCTCGCTGGAAGCCACCGAGGACGAGATTATCGCTGCGATGGGAGATGCCGATGCGGCAATTACGCAGGCTACCTATCAACCCTTTTCCAGAAGGGTTCTGGCTAGCCTGAGCAACCTCAAATTCGTGGTTAGCGTCGGGGTCGGTTACGACAAAATGGATGTGGATGCGGCCACCGAGTTGGGCATCCTGACCGCCAACGTGCCGGATTTCTGCCTGGAGGAGGTGTCGGACCATGTAATGGCACTGATCCTGGCCTGCACCAGAAGGATTGTGCAGTTAAACCATATTGTGAAGACGATAGGCTGGAAAGAACAGCCAGATCGCTATATCGGGGGTGAGATCTGGGGCAAGATGACGAAATTGAGGGGGCTGACGCTGGGGCTCATCGCCTTTGGGCGGATTCCCCGGGCCCTGGTGCCCAAGGCAAAGGGATTCGGCATGAGGATTATCGCCTATGACCCCTATCTGGAGGCCGATGTATTCCGGGAGTTCGACGTAGAGCGGGTGGGGCTGGATGAGCTGTTGACCGAATCGGACGTGGTCTCGGTCCATGCCCCCTTCAATTTGGAGACGAGGCATATGGTGGGGCTGGAGCAATTGAAGAAGATGAAACCAACTGCCTGCCTTGTCAACACCGCCCGCGGGCCAATAGTGGATCACCAGGCGCTGTATACGGCGCTGACCGAGGGTCATATCGCTGCTGCCGGTTTCGATGTTACCGAACCTGAACCTATCAATCCTGACAATCCCTTGTTGAAACTTGACAACTTTATCGTCACTGCCCACTCTGCCCACGCCAACTCCGCAGCTAATCCGGGCCTGTCACAGCGGCCCGGCGAGGAGATAATAAGGGTGGTCAGGGGGGAATGGCCCGTTGGCCTGATCGATCAGCGGGTCAAGGAGAAGTACCTTCATAAGTGGAACAAGTGAGTCCCATTCCCATAAATGGAGAGGGCAGGGCCTGTCCTGAGCTTGTCGAAGGATGAGCGTTTACTGTGATGTCATTGCGAGGAGATCTGAGCTTGTGGAAGGGTGACGATGCAATTTCGGCCTCTGTTGCCTGAGAAGACCGTGAGATTGCCGCGCTTCGCTCGCAATGACAGTGTGGATAAGCTTAACTGTAGATGGAGCTGAAATCCCTCTCCCTTGATGGGAGAGGCTAGGTGAGGGTGGAGGCGAGCCCTTCTTTACAGGGGGAAGGGGCTAACGCTTGTCCTGAGCCCGTCGAAGGATAAGGGTTACATATTGAGTATAGTCAGGGGGAAACATGGCCAAGGGTGAGATAGTAATCGACGAATCCATCTGCAAGGGATGCGGCTACTGCGCTGAATTCTGCGCCAGGGGATGCATTGAAGTGCCTGGTGACAGGGTCACGCACAAGGGGTACCTCCTGCCCGTCTTTGCCCATCCCGAGAAGTGCAACGCGTGTGGAATCTGCGCCTGGATGTGCCCCCGCTTCGCCATCGAGGTCTACAAGTTCGTGGAGGCTCGGGCTTAGTTGATATACACCGGTAAGAGTGCACGCAAGTAAAAGAGCGATAAAGAGAATTTCGATCATAGCACCTTTGGAAAGTCGTGGGCGTTTTGATTTCGCCAGCGGCTTTTTTGTGGTACCACCGTATGGGACTTACCCTGCAGCGACCTTTAGCCCGTACGTTTACCAGGCCCCAATGCCGTAGAGTATAGGCAGTGATACCTATTGTGCGAATACTAACCGGCCTCCGCCCTGAAGTTCTGCCCCCGGGCTGCGAAGGCCCGATATGCCTCCACTTGTCTCTGCTGCTCGGCGGCGCTCCACCCTAGGATGCGCCTCATCTCGCTCGCCACGGTATCCACGGCGTCACGCCCCTGACACG
>SDBU01003779.1_pt1 | contig 19063 bp, 15 predicted proteins | sample 2277071 | NCBI WGS metagenome assembly SDBU01 (sample SAMN10397929, study PRJNA504765) | marine sediment metagenome | isolation source: marine sediment core GS08_GC12, 126 cmbsf | place: Arctic Ocean: Gakkel Ridge, Loki's castle | collected 2008 | reverse complement strand
TGCCAAAGCAAATGAGAGAGAAACTGCGCGAGATGAAGGGCTTCCGAAACATCCTAGTTCATGAATATGCCCATGTGGATGATAGACTTGTCTACCAGGCGGTTACGGAAAAGTTGGAAGACTTTGAGACATTTAAGAGGGAAGTGCTCAGATTCATAAAAAAATGAGAAGCGATAGAATCTGTTACAAGTCAGATCCATTTTTAAGCGGCGTAGCCGCGTTATATAAAATTGCGGAGCAACTTTATATGCATAAATTAGAAGAAAAGATAACAGCCTATTTTAAGAATAAAAAGGAAGTGATTGCCGTCTATCTGTTTGGTTCATACGCCGAAGGCAAGGACGGTGATTTGAGCGACATCGACATTGGCATACTGCTAGATAGAAACTATCGCGACTTTTTCAATGAAAGAAGAAATGATTACATGGTAGAACTGGGCCGGCTTATGAGAAAGGATATTGATCCTGTCATATTGAATTCAGCGAGCCAAGAACTCTTGAGGCAAATATTTTCAAAGGGTAAGTGCATCTTGGTTAACGATTCAAAGGAGCTGGCTCGGTATAAAATGGTAATGTTCGCAAGGATAGCAGAATTCGCTTACTATCGAAATCAGATGCAATTGGGACTAATAAGAAAGATCATGGAGGGTTGAGACCTTGGTTGATCGAGATCTTATACTGGCAAAAGCCGGCTCTGTAAAAGGGCACTTGAAGCGGATAATAGAAAAACGCGATGTCGATCTACGCACATTTATGAAGGATATCGACCGTCAGGAGAGTATATTGTTTAATCTGCAAATGGCTGTCCAAAACTGCATCGACATTGCGGCACATATTATAAGCGAGGAAGGCTTTGGGGTGCCGGGTAGCACTAACGAGATGTTCTACCTATTAGAAGAAAACGGGTATGTGAATACCGAACTTACGGAAAAAATGGTTAAGGCAGTGGGTTTCAGGAACCTTATTGTACATGAATATGGCAAACTCGAATTAGAGCCGGTGTTCGAAGTAGCGCAAAACAATATCGACGACCTTAACGAATATCTGAGGTCCATTTTCAAGAAATTGGGCATAGCATAGCGGGTATTGTGGGCCTTTGCAAAACCCCTTCTCACCTAGTCACAGGAGCTTCTTGACCCATCTACGGGTTTGCTCACTAAATCGTGGCACGGAGTGCCTCTTTTCAAGCCGTCAGGACTCCGGCTCGGAGAGCCCACGCCTCGGAGAGCGCAACTTGTGCGCTCTCCGTTTTTTTCTTTGCCTCGCTCTCAAGCGGAAGCGCTCCTGACACCTAACGCCGCCCGGCACTATGCTTTCTGTGTTACGTACATACAAGCAAGTCAACGTAGGAAAGAACGTGCCAAAGGTTTAGTAGTGTAGTGGAGGAACCAACATGGTTAAAGTCGCTGTTGTAGGTTCGGGGTACTGGGGGAAAAACCTAGTGCGGAATTTTCACGAGCTGGGCGCCCTTGCTGCAATTTGTGATAAGGATTCCCAGGTCCTTGCCAAGTTCGAAGAGATGTACCAGGGAATTCCTGGCTTCCAGGATGTGAATAACCTGCTGGATAGCCATGCCCCGGGTATTGACGCTATTGTCATAGCAACACCCGCTGAAACCCACTACGATTTGGCAAAGAGAGGCCTCTCAGCTGGCAAGCATGTTTTCGTGGAGAAACCTCTCGCCCTGACTGAGGAAGAGGGCAAAGCCCTGGTCCAACTAGCAGAGCAGAATCAGCTTACCCTGATGGTAGGTCACATCCTCCAATATCATGGAGCCGTGATCAAGCTGAAAGAACTCGTTGATTCTGGGGAACTGGGAAAGATTCAGTACCTTTATTCTAACCGCTTGAACATCGGTAAGATCAGGGCTGAAGAAAACATCCTCTGGAGTTTTGCCCCGCACGACATCTCTGCAATTCTTATGCTCTTAGGAGAAATGCCTTCGACGGTCTATGCGACCGGAGGGACTTACTTGCAGGAGCAGATTCCAGATACGACTTTGACAACATTGGATTTCCCCGGTGGGGTAAAAGCCCACATTTTTGTCTCCTGGCTCCACCCATTCAAAGAACAAAAACTGGTGGTGGTAGGCGATAAGAAAATGGTTGTATTCGATGATGTGAGTCAGGAAAAACTCAAGCTTTTTCCCCATAGAATAGAATGGCTGCAGCGCGTTCCAGTGGCGGCCAAGGCGGAGGCGGAGCTGGTAGAACTCAGTGTGGAGGAACCTTTAAAAGCCGAATGCCGGCATTTCTTGACCTGCGTTGCAGAGGGTCGGACTCCTAAGACGGACGGCCGAGAGGGGCTCCGGGTCCTGCAAGTACTTGAAGCATGCGAGGAGTCTCTGAACCAGGATGGGTGCAAGGTTCAGATAGGACGGGAATCAGGGTACGAAGCCGGTACTCAAGTCTCACTTTCCAACAAATCGAATAAGGGTCATGAAGCAGTCACACAGAACTACTTCGTCCACGAATCTGCCTACGTTGATGAGGGTGCACAGATCGGAGATGGCACTCGGATCTGGCATTTCTCTCACATCATGGCGGGTTGTCAAATAGGGCAAAACGGCAACATTGGACAGAACGTGGTCATCGGACCGGATGTCACCATCGGCGATGGCTGCAAAATTCAGAATAATGTCTCAATTTACAAGGGTGTAACGCTAGAAGATGAGGTCTTCTGTGGGCCATCCATGGTTTTCACCAATGTTTATAATCCCCGAAGCGCCATCCGGCGTATGGATGAGATTCGTCCCACGCTCGTTAAAAGGGGCGCAACCATTGGCGCGAATGCCACCATCATATGTGGCGTTACAATCGGTAGCCATGCATTTATCGGAGCAGCGGCCGTGGTGCTTGAGGATGTCCCTGATTACGCCCTGGTGGTGGGCAGCCCGGCCGAGCAGAAGGGCTGGATGTGTGCTTGCGGCATCCAGCTCTCTTTTGACCAAAACGAAGCAGTATGCCAGGGATGCAGCCGGAAATATGAAAAGGCTGGACCGGACCACATAGTGGAAGTGAGTGAGGACGCGAGACCATGAAGGTACCCTTATTGGATCTCAAAGCCCAGTATGAAACCATCCGGGACGAGATCCTGCCGGCTTTGCAGCAGGTCATGGAAAGTCAACATTTTATACTGGGTCCTGAAGTGGCCAGTCTTGAGGAAAAAGTGGCTGCCTATTCTGACTGTGACTGTGGCACAGGGGTCAGCTCGGGATCTGACGCCTTGTTGATATGTTTGATGGCAGAGAACATTGGTCCCGGGGATGAAGTGATCACCACACCGTATACGTTCTTTGCTACGGCTGGCGCTATCTTTCGTACAGGGGCGAGGCCGGTATTTATTGATATCCAGCCTGATACCTATAACATTGATCCGAATTTGATAGAAGAAAAGGTAACGCCAAGGACACGAGCTATTATTCCTGTTCACCTCTATGGACAGTGTGCTGACATGGACCCCATTTTAGAGGTTGCCAAGAGAAAGGGCTTAGTAGTCATCGAGGATGCCGCCCAGGCCATCGGGGCAGAGTATCCATCGCAGTTTCCGGAACCGTCAAAGATTCGTCGGGCTGGTTCCATGGGTGACTACGGCTGTTTTTCTTTTTTCCCTTCGAAAAATCTGGGTGGGTTCGGGGATGGCGGAATGGTGGTTACTAATGACCCAGACCGAGCTGAGAAACTGAATGTGCTTCGGGTGCACGGATCCAAGCCGAAGTACTACCACAGTATAGTGGGTGGTAATTTCCGGTTGGATGCTGTTCAGGCAAGCGTGTTGTCTGTCAAGCTGCGGCACTTAGACACCTGGACAGCGAAGCGTAGAGAAAACGCGGCTTGGTACGACAGCGCGTTCAAATCTTCCGGCCTCGTCGAAAAGGGATTCATCTCGCTTCCCAGGTCTGTCTGGAAAGAAAGTTGTTCAGAGTGTCGTGCTGCTAACGGTTCCGCAAGTGCGACTTCAAATGCCTATGACCATATTTACAACCAGTACGTTATAAGCACACACCATCGCGACGAGCTAAAGGCCCATCTCATAGACAAAGGCGTCGGCACGGAGGTTTACTACCCAGTGCCGTTGCACTTGCAGGAGTGCTTTTCGAACCTTGGCTATTCAGCCGGTTCGTTTCCTATTAGTGAGGAGGCGGCCAAGAGCACGCTCGCCCTGCCCATCTATCCGGAGTTGACCCCTGAGCAGCTCGCGTATGTGGTCGATTCCATTTGTGAGTACTTTTCTAAATGAAAGTAGCATTGCCATCGGTGGTGCTCGCCCCCAGTTCATCAAAGTAGTACCTGTCAGCCTGGCAATTCAGGAACATAATTATAGCGTGGAATCGGTTTAATGAAGTCTTGTGATCGGGTCAGTGATTTTGACAAGAAAAAGGTGTGTATGTTCGTTTTTAATAATTTCACGCATGATTCCAGAGTGCTCAAGGAAGCGTCATCGCTTGCTGAAATAGGTTACAGCGTCACTGTCGTGGCTCGACTTGATGATTACACATTACCTTTCGAAAACATAAACGGTATAAAAGTTCAACGCATTCCTGTAAATCCGTTTCATCTCAAATTTATTAATCTAATCAGAAAATCCACACGTCGGCATATTTCTGTTAATAAAAAGAGTACGGCGGGTTATGGGTCATATGGCCAAGAAGAAAGCTATAAATCTTTAGAACCGGCCACTCGGGATCGTCCCACCACCCTTACACAAGAAATGGCTCCACGTTCCACAGCCGCTCTGCGTACTCGAATCATTGTAATTTCTGGCTGGGGCAGTGGACCAGCTCAGTCCATCCCACTCGAATTGTTTCGTAAAGGTGTAAGGAGGATAGCAAGAAATGTAAGGAGGATAGCAAGAAATGTAAGAAGGAGGATAGCAAGAAATGTAAGGAGGATAGCAAGAAAATATGAACGGAGAATACTAGATCGAGGAATAAAAAATGCTATGGTGTCATTTTTGATGAAATTCCACAGGCCATTACTAATACTCGATTTCAATTACAGAATACTGAAATCAGTAAACGTTGAAAAGTATAATGTGTTCCATGCCCACGACCTCAATACCTTGATAGGCGCCTATTTGGCGGCAAAAAAACAGGGCGCAAGCCTTATCTACGATTCACACGAACTGTATTTAGAAAGAAACAGACTTGAACCTTATAAACCAATTGGCAAATGGATAAGAAAGAAGGTTGAAGCTTATCTCATAAGAAGATCAGATTGTGTTATTACAGTGAACGATTCACTTGCCCGGATGCTGGCGGACACATACAAGGTTAAGCCCCCGACTGTGGTAATGAATGCTCCAAACCTTCAAAAAGCCTCAGTGGCCTCTCAATACGTGCCTTTACGCCACGCACTTGGAATTCGAGACGACCATCGTATTCTTCTCTATTCAGGGTCCATAACCTTTAATCGGGGCCTTGAAAACCTTATTGAGGCCTTAGTATACCTACCGCAATGCTTTTTGGTTTTAATGGGGTACAGTAATGACACATATAAGAATAAGCTGAAAACTATTGCAGTGGAGAAGGGGGTGGCTTCTCGACTGACATTTTTTGGACCCGTTCCAAGTGACCAGGTCACACTCTATGCTGGAAGCGCCGACCTAGGCGTTGCTGCCATAGAAAATGTCTGTCTCAGTTATTACTATTGCGCTCCCAACAAGTTGTTTGAATACTTGCTTGCAGGATTGCCTGTGATTGCAAGCGATTTTCCTGAGATGAGTCACATTATTAATCAGTATGGTGTGGGGGGAACATTTGACCCAAGCAGCCCTAAGGACATTGCCCGCGCAGCCATGGAGATTTTGGGAGCTCCTGAAAAATGGAGAAATATCAAAGAGAAGACGGACGCAGTGGCCTTGACCTATAATTGGGAAAACGAATCCCGTAAGCTCATCGATATTTACCAGTCTCTGTCTTAACGATGTCTATAAGATCTAAATATTTTGAATACTTGAAGCATATTGGTCATTCAGTCACTTTTAGAGAATTTGATGCCAATCTTGCTGAATCGGTTATTGCGCTTCGCCACGACGTTGATCATGACATCAATATAGCCATGGAAATGGCATTTTGGGAAAAAGAGAAAGGGTACCGATCAACCTTTTTCCTTTTGCATACTGCGGGCTATTGGAACACGCCGCAGTTTATTGATAAGGCCCTTCAAATACAAGATTTCGGGCACGAGATCGGATTGCATGTGAATATGCTTTCCGAGTGGATGCGGGGGAATGTGGATGACGTTTATGAGGAACTGAAGAATATTCTCGATCAACTTCGCCGGTCAGGGCTCGACATCTGCGGTATATCCCCACACGGGGATCGACTTTGTTATGAGAAACAATTTATCAACTACTGGTGTTTTTCCGAGCTCAAGCCGGATGATCCGTTTCACAAAGAGGCGGGTTTGAGTGCCGAAGGAATTGCTGCGGAGAATGAAAGATACAGCATTCCCTACCCGCCGAGTCATCGGTTGACGCGGGAAGATAAGGGAGAGTTTCCTTTGTGGTCCGTTTCAATGGAAGAACTCGGACTCCGTTACGATGCCATGCATACTTTGTACGACACTTATAATACGGATTCCGGAGGGATGTGGAAGCGTTCCCAGGATCCCTTGGAGGTGAATCTTAGCCAGGGGCGCCATCAGATATTGATTCACCCTGAGCACTGGCGAGGTCCACAAAAACTCTTTTTCTTCTTGTCTACAGCTAGGTCAGGATCCAAGTGGTTGGCCAATTTTTTGAACACGGCGACATCCATGCGGTCTGTTCATGAGTTTACATTAAACCACAGATTTCAAGAAGGAAAACTGATTGCGGAAAAACGAACCGGTCATGGTTTTGTTGATCTTGTAAATAAGAAAAAGGAAGTTAGGTCGTTACTTATCGAAAGCCGCAACTGGATTGAAACTGTCAAGCAGGATTTCGCAGAGGCCAATGTTTATTTAGAGAGATTTCTGCCAATCTTGAAGGAAGTTTTTCCAGAAGCGGTTTTTGTCCATTTGCACAGGGACCCGAAGGATGTCGTTCGATCTCTTATGAATAGAAACTGGTATGACACGGCTGAAGATAACAAGCATCCTGAAATGGAGGTGGATAACTGGAAAACTCTAACGCAATTTGAAAAAGCGTCCTGGTATGTTCGTATGACCAACGAGTCGCTTTTGGATTTTTGCAGGCACCGCATTATTTTCGAAAAGATGGTGCAAGACTTTGACTACCTGTCAAACACCCTGTTAACTTTTGGTATTCCGGTTTTCCCCCGATTAGGGAAAAAAGTATTTGGGGAAATTATCAACGCCAACGTGTCTCGGGAATTTCCCGAATATTCAGCTTGGGATGAAGCGCAAAGGCGTCTATATCATGGTATCATGTGGCCGGTGATCAAGGAACTGGGGTATAGAGGGGCTTCCTACGTACGCGATCTTTGGACTTGGTTGAAAAAATATGTTCAGAAGAGACGGAGAGTCCGAAACGGGTTACGGGATAGAAGCCAAAAGGGAAATGAGATTCAAAGCCTCGCCAATATAGATTTTAAGCGACAGCGGCCTGAGGAGTTTTTTTCTGTGGGCTGCGAGCTCAGTGTTGATGAAAACGGGCTCGCTATCGTTCCCACAAGAGAACGTCACGCCTTGTGTGTCATAGGAGGTGGGACCTGGTACAGGCTTCAAGACGATGAGGGCTGGCCACACCATATTGGTACTTACATCCGTGGGTGTCTCGAGGCTGTATGCGAGGGAGAAGGTTTTTTTCAGCTTTTTTGTCTGATGTTTGATGAAGAAGGCGCGCGAATAGGTAAGCGATCATTAGGACAGTTTCGGCAAGGCGACGATCAATTTGAATTCTCTTGCCGTACTTTGCATGAGGCAACACGTTTTACATTGGCCGTCTACATGGATATCAAATCATTGCCGGAGAGGATTGCGTTGCAGCGTTTGGTTGTGGAAAAGGTTCGTGGTTGAGAGGTTCGAGGTCCAACGAAGGGTTTAGTGAAAGAGGGGATTTTTACCCTAACCCGGACAAACCGGAAATACGAAGGACGAAGTTCGAAATACGAAATCGGATTTCGACATTCGTAGTTCGAATTTATTTTCTTCCAGAAAAAACACGAATTTCATTATTAAGAGGTTAACTTATAGTCAGGTATAATCAACATATTATTCTAGTTTCCTCGCAGTTTTTTCGTGCGAGAATGTGCCAGGCGTTGTGCAAAGGTCTTGGAGAGTCCATGCTGGGGTGAAGATAGTCCTTGAGAGACAAGGATTTTTTGGCGATGGCGAGATATTTCTTCTTGACAGGGTGTTTTAATAGGTGATAAACACCCGGAATATATAGGAGACTGTGAGACCTTTGCATAACCTTTGGAAACAGGGCGTGTGTTCTTGCGTTAATGTAGCAAGTCTATGGTTGCTATTGAGTCGGTGCTGTGCCATATACCCTCCAACTCAGCGACGGTAAGGAGGGCATGATGGGCTTTAAATGGCCTGAAAGAACATGCCTCGGTGGACGTAGACAATGTCATGTTGGGTACTACCATGACACCAGCGTCATTTCACGACTCGCCTTATTTGCCTTACTGCACCGTAAACAGCCTTCATACGGCTCAGCCTCTCAAGGCCGTCTATGCTGACAAGGGGTATCATGGTGAACCTAACCGTGATTTTTTGAGCCTCAACAATATTGCAGACGGTATCATGAGGAAGGATACAACCACAGCGAAACTGACTGAATACGAGAAACAACGAAATAAAAAGATCTCAAAGAAACGTTACGTCATTGAACAGTACTTTGGATTGAGTCATCTTCACGACAGAGCCAAACGGGCACGTCTCACTACCATTATCAAAAACATCATCGATGCCATGTTTCGTCAAGCTGCCTTCAACATCAAACGGGGGGTTAAACTCCTGGCGTTTACGTGATCTGAGTGGAGAGGTGCGCCCAGAGCGCAAAAAAACGCAAGACCAAGCCAAATTCGGCCCCTTCTGGGGTTCACGAATTGTGCTTTCTGTTGCATTTTTTGCCGATTGTACCATCATTCAGAAAAAATCTTAGCAGATTCCCGGTGAAGATTCATGGTCTCGTAAAAAGTCATCAGGCGGACGGCAAAGTAAAAAGCTCCAGATGCAAGGCGCGCAAATCTTGAGGAGTGAGACGTACTTACGGTACGTCGCAACAACGAAAGATGAAGCGCAACGCCGCAGATGGACTTTTTACGAAGCCGTCAAGATTAGTCAAAATCTAAAACTCACACATGGATCTCATTAATTCAAAGGAGGTGATTTGGCGTAGTAGGGCAGGGCACTTTATGTTAATCAGTTGAAGTTTCAGAGGCTTTTCTATTTAACAGACAGAAAGGAGACATAAAACATGAAATTTGTAAAGATTTTTTTGATCATGGCAGGGGTCTTCCTGTTTGCAGCTTCCCCGGCGATGGCGGAAACGATCAATGTTCCTGGAGATGAGGCGACGATCCAAGGCGCCATAAATGTTCTTTTAGACCCAGAGGTCGATAACACGATAGTGGTCGCAGCGGGCACCTATACCGAGGAGATCACCATAGATGGCTTTGACGGCCTAAAGATTAAAGGGATAGATGGTGCAGCCACTACCATAATTGATGGTACTGGTGGAGCCGGTGATGTGGTCACTATCACGGATTCAGAAAACATCATCATCAAAGGGTTCACTGTAACAAGTGGTGTGGATGATAACGTATACATCAATGATTGTGCAGACGTTACAATCAAAAAATGTGTTATCGAAGATACTGATGTAGTTACAGGCGGCGATGGGATAGAGTACGGTATCGGTATCGGATTGACCATCAAAGCAAATACAATCCAAAATAATCGTGGCGATGGGATCTATTTTGATGATTACTGCCAGGACAACTCGATCGCCTACAACACGATCGACAATAACGGTGGCGATGGGATCTCCCACAAGTACGGCAGCAACGACGTTATCGAATACAACACGGTCACCAATAACGGCAGCTATGGCATTGAGCACCAGTATGGAATGCCGATGTTGATCAGCAACAACACCGTCACCGACAACGGCAGCTATGGGATCTATGACGACTCCTACGGTGGATTTGAAAACAAAATCAAAGACAACACCGTGCTGCGCAACGGCAGCGAGGGCATTTACGCGTATCAGGCCATCAAAATCTCTGGCAATACCGTCTCGGACGGCACATCTGATGGCATTTATTGCGATTATGGATGCGTCATCAAAAATAACCAGGTGACGGGCAACACAGGCGACGGCATTTATGCCGATTATGCATGCACCGTTAAAGGTAACACGGTGAAGACCAACGGTGGCGACGGCATCTATGCTTACGAAGGATGCACCGTAACAAATAACCTTGTGAAGACCAACGGTGGCGACGGCATTTATTGCTCGGACTACACCAACTGGGTCGAAAACAACAAGGTCAAAAACAACCTGGGGAGTTACGGGATTTATGTGTATGGATACGGCAGCTACGTGCTGGACAACACGGTCACCGGCAACCTGGGCGACGGTATTTGGAACGACGATGACGTGTGCACCATCAAGGGCAACTTCGTGGACGACAACGACGGGGACGGCATTGCCCCGTATTACGATTCCGTCATCGTTGCGGACAATATCTCGACCAACAACACCGGTTTGGGTATTTACAGTGACGATTATGGAGTTACGATTCGGCGCAACACGGTCAAGTACAACGGCAGCGATGGGATCGATGGTGACTATTACAATGTGATCGAGGAAAATAAAGTCAAGGAGAATACGGGTGATGGGATCACGGACGTTGATTTTTCTCGCGTGCTAAGCAATATCGTGAAAAACAATACCGATCACGGCATTAACGCTGAATTTAATTCCGGCAGCGTGATCAAACTGAACACCGTCACAGGCAACGGGGACGGCCTCGCCACCTTCGACCTGAACGATGACGCTATCGTGGACGACTGGTGGAAGAACAACACTTTCGGTACAGCCAGTTTTTAATCATTAGTACCTAAAGAGGGTGCCGCGGCACCCTCTCTTTTTGCCTAAAAATGGAAAGGTCATGAAGAGAATCATTTTACTTGCCGGTCTGGTTGTGGTGGCGGCCGCCGGGGCCCTGCTCTGGCGGTCCGCCACTATAGAAAAACCTCTAAGGCCGGCAGCCAAAACCGAGCAGCCGGCGCCCGCAGCGGACATCCAAGACGCCGCGCCGGCGCCGGAATATGAGACGGCAACGCCGGCACCGGCAAAGACGGCCGCCAAGGGGACACAGGAAATGCCGGCCTTCTCTGTCGTCATCCCCGACGAGCAGCCGCCCCTGATGGTCAACGACAGGCCCGTGACCATTGACGACGTCATCCCGCCCGGTGTCCTGAAGCCGGGCGATTCCATGCCCGAAATGGCCCATCGCAAGTTCATGGCGCTGGCCGAGGAACAAAGGCTCCTGGTGCAGGAGGCCCAGGAAAAGGGCCTGGCCGACACGCCCGAATTTTTGGAGCGGGTCGCGGATATGCGCAAGGACCTGGAAGAGGAGTCGAATCTCTCCGACGAGGACAAGCAGTGGCGGCTCGAGCATTTTACGCGCACTTTCCTGATCAATAAGCTCTACCGCCAGGAGGGGCTGATACCTGAAAGGGTCAGTAATAAGGAGGTTGACCTCTATTATGAAAGCCAGGGTTATGAATATGAATGGCTTCGAAAGAAGGAGGCCTTGAAAGGGTCAAGCCCGGAGAAGATAGAGAGAAGAGTCAGGAAAGAGATAAAGCGCGACCTGGAGGCCCCCCTCAAGCAAGAGATCGGGGAAAAGAGAAAGGCCTATATAGAGTCCCTTCGCGAGAGGTCGGATATCGAGACCTTGGAATGATGACAGATCCCCGTGCGCTCATCGACCCCCCGAGTCACTAAGAAAAGACCTCAAGACCCCTTGCTATCGTAAGAATCAAATCTGATGGCTTCGTAAAAAGGTCGATTTTACTCACTCCGTGAACATTCTGGGGGCCCTTAAGATGTTCAGCTAAAATGCTAAAACTCGGGCTAACGCCCTCAAACAGTTAGCATTTTTCAACGCTGAATATCTCAAGTGCCTTTCTCCCAAAATGCTCAATGTCGTTCGCAAAACACTTTTTACGAGTCTGTCAAATCTGGACCTTTGCAAAAACCCCTTTTCACTCCTTCGTATGAGCCTTGAGACCTTTGCACAACCCCTTTGAGAGGACACATGAACTTTTTGGGGCACCCATCCCGGCAAAGCGAACGGCCCACGCCAGTGGGCAAATCCTAAGCTGTTTGAGGCCATTGGGCCGAGTTCTTAGGATTTAGTGAGCAAGCCAGTGGATGGGTCAAAAAGTTCATACAAAGGACGGAAAAGGAGTTATGCAAAGGTCTCGCCTTTTGATCCCGACAGAGTCGGGAGTTGTGTACTAAATCCTACGAATTCGGCCCAAGGGACTCGAATCCCGACAGAGTCGGGACCCGGATGGGTCCCCAAAATTGACGATGGAAAAACCCTTCATTTATATAGCATCGCTGCGACGAACCGGATCAACGGTGCTGAGCGAGGCGCTTACGCTGTTCCCACACTCATTCATCTTTAGAGAACCCGGACTGTCGCGGCGGAGATTCAAAGTCAAATCAAAAGATGTTGATTTGTTCCTTGCCCAAGGGGTTAAGCTCAAGGTCCGCCAGGAAGAGATCATGAAACGAGCGTCAAGAAAAATTGTCGTCACATTTAAAAAGGCGCTGTTGCCTGAACTCCTCAATGTTGTCTCCCAGGTAGGCGTGAAAGAAATTCACCACGAACATTGGGAGGATTTGGCCGATGCCTTCCCGAACATGAAAGTCATTGTAACAGGACGCGATCCACGCGACATATACATTTCCCTTTTCAAGAAATACACATCCAGGGATCGTCGGATCAATTGGAAAGGTCCTTTCACAGCGCAAACCGTTGCAGAGAGTCTTGACCAAGATTTCAAACGCCAGCGCGCCATCGTATCAGCCCTCGATTGCTTGAAAATTCGGTATGAAGATTTCTGTACCCATTATGACACCTTCGAGCAGATCAAAGCTTTCGTCGGTAGCGATATCCCCGACAAAGGTATCATCGGCGGTTTGGCAAAAAAAGACTACAACACCCGGATTCACGGCCAGGAGATCACAGACCGACGCATCTATCGATGGCAATGCGAGACGGACCAAAAAGTCGTTGAGGAAGCACATGAGGTATTCAAATTGCTCGAAGGTTATTGTGAGTTTTGGGGATACCGAAGATAATCTATGGGCTCAAGTGCCACAGCATGACGGTAGGATGCCATGAGCGGGTCGTCTATTCTCCAAAAAGTTAAGGGCGCATGGGGCGGAGCGCTACAGGCTTTGGAAACGGCCAGAGTTTCATTGCGATACCCAAAGCGCAGATTTGCAGATGTGAAATATTACGCTATGTTCATGGGTTATGCTCACAGCGGGCACTCAGTGGTTGGAGCCCTCCTCGATGCGCATCCTCGTATGGTTATCGCCAATGAGCTCCATGCCTTGCGTGAGCTTCATTACCATGAACATAACTTCGACAAATACAAATTATTTCGATTGATCTTGGAGAACTCCAGGATCATGGCAGTCAAAAAGGTTCGGACGAACACCGGGTACAACTACAACATCCCTCACCTTTACCAAGGTCGGTTTGAAAAGTTGGAGGTCATAGGAGACAAAAAAGGGGGGGCATCGTCGGTCTATCACAATAGACATCCGGAGGTACTGGAAACACTTATTCGGATTTTCGGGCCGACCCTAAAAGTCATTCATGTGGTGCGAAATCCATACGACAACATTAGCGCGTATGCGTATCGGATGGGTCAAAAGGTTACCGCAACGCTCATTGAGAGTTTCTTCTGGAGGGCGGATGCGGTGCTCGATTGCCGATCAAAACTGACCCAAGAGCAGTTTTATACACTGCATTATGATGATTTAATCCGGGACAAGGCGGAAAAATTGCGGCAACTTTGTTGGTTTCTAGGGCAAGAGGCTGATGCCCACTACCTACAGGCATGCAGTAAGGCTCTCTACGATTCACCACATAAGCGGCGCTATAAGACAGATTGGAATGATGAGGCAAAGCAAATGGTGGCGTCTTACATCCGTTCCTCACCTTATAACGAAATCTTTGGTCGATACGATTTCTGATGATAGGTTGGATGAGGGGGCCATTTATCAATATCGCTTCATCACGCCCGGTCGGCTCCGGGCTTGTTCGTGAAGCCCTGACCCCATTGCCTTATTGATTCATTTTCAAGAGCCAAGACGCTCTGACGACCGCCGAGGGGGGACGCAAAGGTCGCGTGGCAATGGCAATGAGCTGTCTAGGGCTTTATTCGAGTTCCATTGTGAAGTAGGACGATATCGGTTGAAACCTAAAATGATATTTATAGTGGGGCTTCAGAAATCGGGCACTACCCTCTTTTTGCGCCTTTTATTGCATGCGGGACAAATACAGAACCCCTTTCATAGTGAAGGGCATGACTTTTGGGGGAATATACCCCCTTTAAATCCAACAGGCTTTCCCGCGGGATACATATATCAACGAAGTGAAGGTGAAATGGGTCATGTCATCAATGCAGAGGATGCTTCAACCGAAGTTCTTAAAATTCTTGAGGGTCGTATAGCCCAGCTCGAATTAAAGCATTCGGTTATTGTTAATAAAAGCCCTTACAACACAGTTCGTTTGCCCTGGCTAAGGACACTATTCCCTGACGCCTATATAGTCGGTTTGATACGGCGCCCTGTATCAAACGTGTTTTCGCTCGTGAAAAAGTATGTCCCCCATAAAGGGCGAGGAAGCGATCCTCACGATGGTTGGTGGGGCGTTAAGCCACAAGGATGGCGCAATCTGGTTAATGAAGACAAACTGATTCAATCAGCTTACCAGTGGAGAGATGTTAATAAAAAGCTCTGGAATGACAGATCTATGGTTAACCGCCTGATCTTGTACCACGACTTGTGTTCTTCGCCAGATGAAATAGTAAGAGATATATTTCAGGAGATTACCAAAGAGAAGGTAAATAAGGATTTCAATTTTCCTAAGCTGAAAAATATGGATAATGAATATCTTTATGGATCGCGACTACTTTCAAAAAACAAATATTTTTTGAAAACAAACTCTTTTTTAATTCCAAATGATGAAGAGCTTGAAAGGGAACCGCTTGCTTTTGATGAAATTAAGATTATTAAAGAAATCTGTCAGCCTGTTGTGAAAAAAATAGGAGATATGCTTTGAATATTGCATTCATCGCTATTACGGAGGCTGGAAACCTCGAAAACCAAAGCGCACTCTTGTTCCGATCCATACGTAAGTATGGCGGCAGGTTCAAAGATTCTTCAATTCACAGTTTTCAGCCGCGCAAAGGTGCTGCAATAAAACCGGAGACATCTAAACTATTCGATGAGCTGGAGGTTGAGCATCATACAACAGTGTTAAATAAGGATTTTGAAGAGTACCCTCGTACCAATAAAGTATTTGTTTGCGCATGGGCTGAGGAGAATCTTTCAGAAGATGTCCTTGTATTCTTAGACAGCGATACTCTTTTTGTTCAAGAACCCTCAGAACTCGATCTTCCTGACAGTATTGATGTTGCAATTCGTCCGGTTGACACCAAGAACATTGCCTCTTCTGGTGAAAATGATCCACGAGAATCTTACTGGCAGCTTCTTTACGAGGCCTGCAAGGTGCCTCTGCCGCCTTTTATTTATACAGCAGTGGATCAGCAGAGAATTCGAGCATACTGGAATTCTGGCCTTGTCTGTGTTCGCCGTAAGAGCGGACTCTGGCAGCAATGGAAACAAGATTTTCTGGAAATTATGAAAAAGGGAATATTTCCTCCTGTTAAACGTAATCCAACCATCGGATTGCCATTCCTTGACCAGACAGCACTGGCGGTTACTCTGACTAGGGTGTCCCATAATATTCATGTTCTACCGTCTACATATAATTATTGTCTGCCTAAAAGAGCTGTTATGCCGGAGTGTTGCAAGAATATTGATCTTGAAGCGCTTGTTCATGTTCATTATCATAAATGGTTTAATAGGCCGAACTTTTTATCAGCAATCAGACCCTCTCTTAATAAGGAAAGTGAAATATACATCTGGCTCAGCAGTCTCTTACCCTTTTATCCAACGATCGATGACCCGTTGCGCTTTTAATATCCTTCCATGCTTTCTTGGTGCCGAAAGGTCCTCGAACAATCTTGTCGTGGAGCAACTCTCTTCCAGCAGTTCCGGGATGAGTAACAGTTGTCTTATCATTAATGCATCGGGACTGGGGAATGGAGCTGATCTGGAAGAGGAACTACTAGACTGTTCAATGCGAATGAGACCATTGATATATGTTGCTTCTCTACGAAGGACCGGCTCCACATTGATGAGTAAAGCTCTGAGCTTATGTGCTTAATCATCGATATTTCGGGAGCCAAGCTAGGCGCGGAAAAATGCAAAGTGAGACATGGCGACATGAAAATCCTTCGTAGATACTGAATTGATCCAATCTACCTTCGAGGACCGGCTATCTGCAATTAGGCGTGAGCTGGCTGCAAAAAGTTCAGGAAAAAGGCAAGGCCTGCATTGCTTCGAGTCTTCCGCTAGAAGGGAGTCTGTGAATGATTCGGGAGTCTCCTTTCACAAGCTCGTAAAGAAATTCAAATGAGAATAGGCATAGTAAGCTACTGGTTCAATAGAGGTCAGGGAACAGTCGGCAGGTGCATACGCTCGATTTTCGATGAACTCGGGCATGAGACCTTTGTGCTTGCACGTCCTACGAAAGACAAGTTTGATCTGCCGAGGTTTATTGACAAGACCGACGTATGGGATCAGTTGGGAGTGACATTTGCATCACACTTTAACATTCCTATTGAGGAATATATATCGTGGGCTAAAGGTCATTCCATAGATGTGGCATTTTTTGATCAGAACTATCAATTCGAAGGAATTTCGGCCTTAAGAAAAATGGGGATCAAAACAATCGGCAGATTTGTATGGGAAGCATTCAGTGAGGGGGATGTAAAGGTTGCCCAGAATGCTTTCAGTATCATCTATGCTTTGACTAAATGCGAGCAGGCTCGTTACGCTTCCTTTGGCATTGAAAGCCCTTGGGTGCAGTGGGGATGCCATCCTGAGCTAACCTCAATCCGGGCTCGAAAATTCACAGACGGGGTGTATTTCTTCTACCCGGGGGGCTACCTATCTAGGCGGAAACCTACTAAAACGGTGATCAAGGCCTTCACTAAGCTATCCTCACCCTATATCAGACTCGTCATCAAGGTTCAGCGAAAAAAAAGGCACTCGGAACTGATCGGGGATGTAAAGACTATTGATCCACGTATCAAGATAGTTGCGGAGGACCTGCCCTCACAGCAATACTATGAGTTATTTTCCTCTTGCCACATATCTCTTGCGCCGAGCCGCTGGGAGGGGCTAGGGTTACACCTATACGAAGCCTTCTCTTTCGGCATGCCTACCATCACCAATGATAATCCTCCGATGAATGAAATCATCCGCGATGGATACAATGGGCTGCTGGTGAGCTCACATCAGATCGGATACACAAAATCAGGAGTTCCTTCATATGAACCGGACGCTGATGAGTTAAGTCGTGCCATTGGCGCCCTGTCAGAGTATGCGATGATTGATAAGCTGTCGCGAAACACAAAGGAGGTTCGCAAGACCCTGTCATGGGACAAAACGACTGCTCACTTTGAGAATCTCCTATGTTGGTAAGAAATGGCTCATAAGGAGACAAGTTGATGAATGTCTTCATCCAGGGAATGCGCCGATCTGGCACGACAATAGCGTTCGATGTTTTCTGGGAGGATGGAAGTTTCGATTGTTATTACGAGCCATTGGCAGCGGCAAGCAAAAAAGCCATCGGCGGTGGCAGCGAAGAGCACTCTGTTGACTTCTTCGATAAGATTCGACGTTGCCGCACGGAATTCATGGCCCAATACCCGAAATTGGAAAGCACGGATTTATTGAACTATGGCGCTCCCCGCCAGGGGGAGTTGGAATTCGAACCCGATTTACCTGACTATTGCCGGGAGTATATAAGATTCATAATTTCGCAGTCTGAACATACAATGATAAAATTTACGCGCATGTATTGCAAGGTTCGCTTGCTCTGGGAAATTGATCCGGAGGCCAAGTTCATTCACATAGTGAGAGATCCTCGCGGCGTTACAACTTCATACCTGTTTGGCAAAAATCAGAGAAACAGGGACAAATTTCCTAATGAGAAAGTATTTTTTGGACGGAAATCAAACAAATCTTCTTGGTCCAGCTTCCCGTTTTCTGAATTTGTATTAAACACCTCTGAATATTCACACCTCAAAGGATGTGAGGACTTCATGCGGATTCTGATTCTGTGGAAATATAAGTTTAGGAAAACACATGATGCAGGCAAGGCATTGTTTGGGGAGAACTACCTCCTGCTACGGCATGAGGATTTGCTCTCCGCCCCGCGCGAGAGATTGAAACGACTCTATGATTTTTTGGGGCAAGCACTTCCGCAACATGTTGTGGATTGGGCTCTGGAACATGTTCGGAGTAGTAACACCTATTATGCGCCAGATAACCCAAGTTGGCGAAAGGCCTTCCAGAAGCTTAACATGGATGAAGAGCTTGCTATCGCTGGGTATTCGTTCCCAGCTTCTTGGCATAAGCTTACAAACAGTACCATAAAGACGTGTCGAAGTTTCTGGAAGCGTGACAATAGACAATGATCGAGATGAGGAACATAAGGATTGTGGACCAAAGCCGCTGGTTGTGGATAGGGTTTCTTGCAGCGCTTTTTTTAACCAGCTTAACCCTTTCGGATGTTTGTGCTTTTCAAAATCAGGGAATCGGGTCTTCCTCCAAGATCTACCCCGCCTATGAAAAGGTTCGAAAACGTATTTTAGAGGAGGCGGCATCCCAAGAAGACATCAAGACATTTCGTAAGATTTTACAAGAGGAGCGTGAGTTTGCAATAGCAAAACAACTATTGCAAGCGATTGCAAAGACCAGCGATAGTAATGAGCTAA
>SDBU01003778.1_pt1 | contig 19068 bp, 16 predicted proteins | sample 2277071 | NCBI WGS metagenome assembly SDBU01 (sample SAMN10397929, study PRJNA504765) | marine sediment metagenome | isolation source: marine sediment core GS08_GC12, 126 cmbsf | place: Arctic Ocean: Gakkel Ridge, Loki's castle | collected 2008 | reverse complement strand
CGCTTTTCCAATGTTTTCTCTACATTGATCGAAGAATGTCGCTTTTCAATGACTAACCGCATCGTCTCTTTGATAATCCAGCCAGGAGGAGCAGAGATACCTCTACCTCATTGTGACGGCTGCGGGCGTTTCCTACCTTGGACTTGGAACTCCCAAGAAGCCCATCCTGACATCCTCGACCTTTTGTATCTAGTCTGGAATTGCAACCACTGTTCAACTGTCACGAAAATAGGTATAGGAACCAGCTAAAGGAGGCTCAAATGTCCAGATGGCAACGAGTTCTTTTGTCCTCGGCGGTCGCCCTGGCTTGCCTGGTGGCCGTCATGCTCATGCTGTTCTTCTTCGCCTACGTGGAGAAGCCGCCCGCCGTCGAAGCGGGTATCGCCACCGAGGGGCGAACCGTCACCCATTTCACCAACCTTTGGTCTGAAAACTACTTCACCATCGACGATCAGGCCACCTTGACAGTGACGGACACAGACCAGATCGACCCCACCGGAAGCTACCAGCCGCTCACTTCCGTGGGGACCGCCACCTGCACCCTGGCTATCGGTTCTGCAGGTGACTTCTTGATTTTGGTCAATGTCGGTTCAAACAGCATCGTCATAACCGACCAGGCCACAATCGCCCTCACAGGTGACTACACCTTCGGGCAGTATGACAGCCTTTTCTTGGTCAGCGACGGTACACGCTGGACGGAGATCAGCAGGAGTAACAACTAATGCCTACTAGCGAAGTTGTAGCCCTACAAAAGCTCGTCTCGACCATCGCCAGGGAAGTCACCTTGCACCGTCAGCGCCTTAAGGCTTTGGAGAACTCAATCGCTGGCGGTATCGCTGCTGGTGGCGCGCTCGATGCCCTGCCAGTTTCGGCGGGCATCCGTGCCAAACTAGGCTTGGCCGGCCTTCTCACGATTGAGGCTGTCCGTGATCTCAATGAATCTGCCCTGATGAAGAAGGCGGGCCTTCGCCGGACGGACGCCCGCAAGGTGAGGAAGGCCCTAGGGAAGGTCAGCGAGTGAGTGCTACCGACCCTGCTATGACGGCCCGCGTCGCCGCGCTCGAGTCTGCCCTTGCCCGCTTGGAGGCTCTACTTGGAGGCTCCACTTCGATCATCGAGGGCTTGGACTTCCCCGAAGGCTTGAGGATTCCCGCCGGGCAGGGCATCATCCTTGCGCCAGGCCCCGCTCCCGATGTGGCCGAGGGTATCTTGTACTACGACGCAGACGCCGACGCGGTGAAGCTGCGCGGCGCCGCGTCTTGGGAGACCATCATTACCGACGCTTCCGAGCACGACCCCTTGGAGTTCACCCCGCTTGACACCTTGGCTACGAGCGGTAGTTGGAACGGAGACTCGAAGTCTGGCAACGCCACTATCGACCTGTCTGCCGCTTTCGGCCTCCCTGCTGGCATCAAAGCAGTCGCAGCCAGCGTATCGGCCTACCATGCCAGCACAGGCAGGAGCTTCGCCCTTGGCCGCAACTCATCGAACAAGACAGCAATTCAGGCCCGCACCCAGGTCGCCAACATCGTTTCCGATGTGGCTGGCGTCGTACCTTGTGACTCGAACGGAGACATCTACTTTTCGCTCAGCGCAGCTCTTAGTGGCGTGTGGATTTACATATCGGGTTACTGGCTCTAGGAGGGCAACCAGACATGACAGCAACCTTCGATGTTCTTTCCGACCCCATGATCTACTTTCTTGGTCCGCAGGGAGCTGTCCGACTTTCAAGCTCTAACCTCATGGGCATCCAAGCCGTGCAGCGTATGCCCGCCATGAAGCAAGTTAGCCTTACTGTGTATGAGAAGCGTGTTAGGAAAGTTCGCAGGCAACTCAAGAACCAGGAGAAGCTCATCAAGATCAGAACCATCTGGGGGGCCCAAAGGATATTGCAGCTGGCTGGAGACCATCTTCTATCACTGCAGTTCCTACAGCCGGTGGGTTGTGGACATCTGCTTGGCGGGAGATTTCAGCAAGGCGGAATCCAACCCTGCCGAAGCTCAACTGTCGGCCTGAAGGAGTCTGATCGAGGCGCTGAAGTCCGCCTTGGGGCAGCATTTGAAGTTGTATGGGCGCAAGGAGCTGGCGGCCGTATGCTGTCTTAGGGTGGAATGGCTGAACGTCCGATGGTACGCGATGATGGAGCTGGCGGAAGCATCTGATAAGAGAATCCCTTGAGCACTTTCCTTTCGAGGGGAGTTTGTCCTACCTGCTTCCGGCAGGGGGTGAGCGATGAAGAAAGGAGGAGGAGATGAACTTGGAGGACATAACTTTGCGGGGAGTCACCACGGTGGCCGGGGCGGTCCTGGTGATCGAGCTGACGTTGGAGCTGTTCGTCAAGCCGGCGATGGAGAATCTGCCAGCTGACTATCAGGTCAAGTGGGGGAAGCTGACTTGCAATGCTGCGGCCTTCGCCATCGGGCTCGCAGCGACCATGGGAGCAGGACACCTGGTGGGGTTGACCTCCGTGGCGGACTCAGGGCAACTGGTGCTGGTGTCGCTGGCGGCCTCGAGCATAGCCACGGCGGGCTACGAGGTGGTCAACAACATGGCGCGTGGGGCTCGTGGTGGCAGTCGGACGTAGATGGCCGGACGATGTGGTCGGTCATCTGATGGGGACATCGTGTGATCAGGCATCGGGCCTGGACGGGCCGCCTCCATTCGCTGCGGACGACTTCGCCGAATCCGCTCAAGGCCATTTGGCTGCTTTCAATGTGGCTGAACAAGCCCCTTCCCCACTTGGTGCAGGTGGTTGCGAAGCGAGCACTCGGATGGGCGTAATCGTACGATTGCAAGCGGGTGGAACGACGGCGGTGAAGCTCGATCTCGGATCCGGGCATGGATCAGCGTCTTGTCCTGTGGCTCTGGCTGGGGATCGGTCCCACGATGATGGGGCCGGAGCTGGCCCGGTTCACGCCGGACGATGTGGTAACGCGGGCCAACTCCTTCGTCTCCACATCGTACAGCCAGATCTCGAATTGCCGGTAGCGGATGCCTTCGTCGTGGAAGTCCGAGTCGCTGTGAAAGGCGATCTTCCTTCCGTCGGGGCTGATGCAGGCCTCGTAGCTGTCCCGGAAGTCGTTAGAGATGGTGGTGACGCGGGTGAGGGGAATGGCCTCCGAATCGCCCCCGCTCACTACAGCGGGGACCTCGTAGAGCCAGATCTCGTGCTGGAAGTACTTTATTCCCTGGCTGAGGAAATCCGAATTGCTCTCGAAGGCGATTCGAGACCCATCATCGCTGATGCTGGGCTTCCGACTGTATCGGTCGTCGCCCGAGGCGCGGGTGATCCGGGTGAGTTCCCCGGTTTCTACATCGTACAGCCAGATCTCGAACTGCTCGTCTGGGATGCCCTCGTTCAGGAAGTCGGAGTCGCTGTAGAAGACGATCTTGGTCCCATCGCCGCTGATGCGGGGCCCAGCGCTGTCCCGGTCCGGCCCGGAGGCGTGGGTGATTCGGGTGAGTTCCCCGGCCTCCACATCGTACAGCCAGACCTCGAACTGATCGATCGGGATACCCACTCCCAGGAAATCGGCTTCGCTGTAAAAGGCGATGCGTTTGCCGTCGTCGCTGATGTTGGGAGCATGGCTGGACCGGTAGGGGGGAGAGGCGTGGGTAACCCTGGTGAGGGACATGGTGTCGGTCTCGTACAGCCAGACCTCGAACTGGCGGAAGGGGATGCCCTGATGCAGGAAGTCGGAGTCGCTCCAGAAGGCGATCTTGGTCCCGTTCACGTTCAGCACCGGGCTCCAACTGTGCCGGCTCTCGGTGGGATCGGGGCCGGCCCTGCCCAGGGGAGCCACATAGGTGATGCGGGCGAGCTCCTCGGTCTCGACGTCGTACAGCCAGGCCTCGAACTGCTCATCTATGATACCCTCGTTCAGGAAATCGGAGTCGCTGTGAAAGGCTATCTTCCTGCCGTCGGCGCTGATCCAGGGGCCTTTGGTGTCCCGATTCTGCAGCGACGCACGGCTGATGCGGGTCAGCGTCATCGTCTCAGTGCTATACAACCAGATCTCGAACTGACGGTCCGCGATACCCTGGCCCAGGAAGTCGCAGTCGCTCCAGAACACGATCCGGTACGAGTGGGCATCCTGGGGCCGGGCCGGTGCCAGACAGGCGATCAGGCCCACGGTGAGGGCGAGGGCGATCCCCAGGGCGAGCCAGACGCGGGTATGGACGTCCGAAGACAAGGTGACCTCCTCCCAAGGAGTGTATCACGGGATCGAGAGGCGCGTCAATGCGGACAGGCCTCCAGGAGGGATCGCGTCCGTGGCGACGGGCAAGCTTCACGAGGACTGGAATCAAGAAGCGGCCACGCGAGCCTCGACGGAGAGCGGCTCCCATAAATGCGACTCAGAATACTTTAGGAGGACTTGAATCATGGCCTTCACACTCGCAGAACTACGCGACGAGATCGAGAAGGATCTTAAGGACAGCGGCAACGCCACTTTCAGCACGGGAGAGATCGACCGAGCCGTCGCCCTAGCCCTTCGAGACTTCACCCGCACCGCTCCCGCCCAGGCAATCGGCACGATCAGCGCAGTTGACGATCAATACGAGTACAGCCTATCGACCCTCACCGGATTGCTCACCATTACCAGGGTTATCTATCCCTACGACGACTCAGACCCCGACTATCCCATGGTGGAGGTCACCCCGGACATCTATGCAGGGAAGCTCATCATGCCCGCACACCTGGGCATGGACGACAGCTACAAGATTCGAGTGTTCTACACCAAGCCCCACACAATCAACGGCCTCGAGAGCGAGACATCGACCACTGTTGACGACTCCGACCGTGATCTCCTTGCCCTGGGCGCAGTCGCCTACGCAGCCAAGATGTACGCGCGGTACAGCGTCAACCGGATCAACCGTTCTAGTTGGACTCAGCGCCAATGGCAAGAGTACTCAATCCTCAGCATGGACCAATTCAGAGACGGCCTTTTCCAAGTTCGCCGTTCTAATCTCTACCACACCAGGCCATCCGGCCCGGGAGGGTGGCCCGCTTAGCGACGTTCCGAGATCTCCGAGCGTCGCTTTACACTTCCACCAGGAGGAACACCATGCAGACATTTTCGGCCACCCTCACCACAGCGCAGCAATCGCCAGAGCGTGATCCCACTGTCTCACTCGTGATCGAGGACCTGATCCCTCGCTACGCCGTCCTGCATGGCGCAGACACCGAATCCACCGCACAGACCGCCATGCTCAAGACGGCGGCGGGCAGCATCGTTCGTGCCAAGCTCACAGATGGCGGTGTCGTCTACTGGCAGCGTATCACCACGCCAGCCACCGCCGGACAGTGGACCAACTGGACACAGCTCTCAACCCTGGGGACCTCTAGCTCCCACCACGCCGACATATCCATCTGCCAGAACAGCGGGGGCGATATCCGCATCATCTGGCTCTATGCTACCGGGGGCAACAGCTACTTGAAGTTCGCCGACAGCAGCGACGACGGCGCTAGCTGGGGCGCAGTCGCCACCGGCTTGACCCTGGCCGGAGAACAGCTACCCCATGCCCTAGCCGCTGGCGGCAAAGACGACGTGTTTCTTGTGCGCTATGACGGGGAGCTTTATTACTACGAGGAAGCCGGAGGGACCTACACGGAGACATCCGAGTGGACAGGTACAGTGATGACGCAATGCTACGGCATTGCCATCGTGCAAAAGACCCTGTACTCCTATCCCTACCTGATCGTCCTGGCCTACCAGCGAAACGATGTTCCTCATGTCTCGACCCTTGACTACTTCGAGCCAAGCGGCATCCCCACCTGGTCCAGCGAAGTCTACATTTCTCCGCCCGGCCGCTCACCCGATCATGGCTTCTGGTGGGGGCATCCGAGCCTGGCATGGGACGGCACGGATTTCCGGTTGGCTATGACCGATGAGCGGACGGGCAGCCCCTATGCCAGCCAGGTAGCCATCTTCCGAGGCCATGATGACTTCGACAAGTGGAGCATCGAGACGGGGATCAGCATCGACACACCAGCACAGAACCCGCACCGAGCCAATGTTATCCACCTGTCCGACCGCTGGTATATCGCCTCCGATGTGACTGTTGTGGAGAGTGAGGATTACGACGCCAGCGATACCAAGTTCAAGGTGACGATCCCCAACGACCGAGTCCACACATACCGCCTGGCTGAACGCTGGTATGAGGGCTGGGCGGTTGTAGACCTGGACAACACCGATGGCGCGTTCAATGCCTACGGCGAGGGAGGAGACGACTATGAGGCATTGAAACTGTTGAGTCGAGTCACGATCAAGCGAGGGTTTGTCGTGGACGGCGCTGACCACACCGCCGACCACTCGCCAATGCACATCCTCGGTGTCAACAGATACCGACACCTCGGACAGAACAAAATACGACTCATCCTGGGTGACGCCTTCGACGTCATGAAGCTAGCCAGACCGCACAGCATTTGGGCCTACGACAGCCAGACCATCGAGGACTTGATTACCTGGTTGCTCTGGACAGTTGGCGGCTACACGCCAGCCTTCTCCGGATCGAGCGAGTGGACGGACACCAGCATCAACTTCTCAATTCAGCCCGACATGCCGCTCTGGATGGAGTTCAAGAGACTACTCCGGAAGGTGGGAGCCGCCTGCCGCTGGAAGCCAGACGGCGACCTGTATCTATGGATACCAGCAGACGAATCGCCATCGAGTGACTACTCATACGGCGGCGCCCACCCTATCTACGAGGCCGAGTATATCCAGCAACCAGCCAACCCCACCCACACGCGCCTCTACGGTGGAGCCGTGGGATCGTCCGAAGATAGCAGCGTAGAGATGGCCCTTGGCCGACGCATCAGCCAAACCCTCGTTGACCGCAGCTTGACCAGCGTGGCAAGAGCCAACTTCTCAGCCGTGGGGATGGAAGCCTTCGGAGGCATGAAGGCCCGCGAGGGATACATAACCGTACCCATCAATGTAGGGCAAGAGCTAGGCGACTTCGTGGACATTACCGACAGCGAGATTGACTACTCAGAGGAGTTGAGGCGAGTCGTTGAAATCAGGGAGGAGTACGAGGTGAGGAAATGGGAAACGGTGTTCAGGGGGAGGTATGGGTTGGGAGAAGTGTAGGAGTTCTGGTTATGCGAAGTTTGCTAGTCTGGGACACCAACGCGTGACAGGAATCCGAAACACCTGTGCATCAACTCATGGATATAGAACTCAGGAATAAGAGCAAGCCTCTCAATGGTTGCCATCCGTAGTCCTTCATACAGACTCCCTGTTGGGATTGCTAAAACCTTCTTAAAGTCCAGATACAGGGCAGGCAAGTCATCAGTATGAAGATCGTTTATGGAAGCGGCTGGCAGACAATGGTATCGTTGATTCTGGTTCTTTTTCGCAGACCTCCACTGGGCTGAACCGAGCCCACTGGGTGGGCTGACTTCGTTCTCTCTATAAAGATCATATGCTAGCGCATACAAGATGAGAGAGTTCTGCTTCTTGATATCGCCATTGTAGAAGTAGTCTCGCTGAGCCTCCTCACAGGGAAACCTGGCCATGAAATCCTGCTTAAGGTCGCAAGCCGCGCTAAGTATTACTATTAGAGGATGTAACACCGAGCTCACTTTCGGGGAGTGCTCGTCCTTCAACTGTACCGGCGGCTCGACTACGGTGTTTTCCCAGATATTCGCGAGGATCTCCCCTTGTTTCAGTGATCCCGTCGTGGGCGGTGGATAGTATTCCAAGGGCACGGCATCAGCTAACCGTTAAGATCTTCTTCGGAAACCACTAGAGCTGGTCGTTCACCCACTTGAACAACTCTTCCTTTGGTCTCGCTTATCACCCTTACTTCAGGCGGTTCTAATTGCATCAAGGATGTTGTATCAACATAAAGGTCTCTAAGCATCTCGAAAGCCTCATCCAGGCCTTGCTCTGGAAGATGCTGCATGACCGCACATCCAAGGAACCGTTTGAGCTTCGGCACGACATCACCAATGCTCTGACTCGTATAGACTATTTTCCCACTGGGCGTGTTTACTGTACCCTGGACTTGGCTTCCACCTACTGTGAAAGAGACATCAAGCCAGTCATCCGAGACTTCGGGGTTCCAGAGCATCACGGAGCTTCTCGCTGATGGCCCACCTGAAGAAGTTGCCTGCCACCCTGTTGAAGTCACCCAGGATATCGCTGACATCTCCATCTTTTACCTTCTCCTTTGTGTAGAAATCGGAATCTATAAGGTATAGCTGTCTGTTGTCATCTGCCCTAGTTGTTGTACCGCAGAGCAAACGTGCCATCCCTCCTATTACATCACCAATGTTCATTAGCGTTTCAGCACGGTTTTCTGTCACTTGATCGCCAACCTCGATAGCGCCAAGTATGCCACAGATGGGCTCCTTGAGCAGCTCCGACCATGGAGTTCCATCAAGGCCGATGCTCTCCCTGTCGATGACATCTTTGTATCGCAAGCCAACGCGTGAGTAGAAGGCCGGCTCATAAGTCTTTTGCAGCGCCTTTCGGGCACTATCGATGCCCTGCCTGAATTTCTCCCAACACTCGTAGTTTCCTTCTGAATAAGCCACAAACCCGGAGGACAGAGAAATCCGTCTGATCTCGTCTTCACTCAGGAACACGTGAATGGTCTCTGGCTTCGGAGTGGATATCGACATCCTTTCGATCAACTCACTGATCTCTTCAGGAAATTCCTGTACGCCTTCTTCCCTATATATGGGAAAGTCAGCTCGAATCTCGTTCTGAAAATCAGCGGGAGATTTTGCCGTGATATCAAGTATGGTAGGAAATCGAAGCTGACATATAACCTCGCCCAATGGATTATTGTGGTATATGACTCGCTCGGACTCAGGAAATGGCATTGATCCTATTCCATCGGGAAATAGTTCGGTCGCGAATGAGGGAGATCAGATTCAGTTCTTGATGCCCTTCCGTAATGCCAATTTCAAGAACTGCAGCGCCAATTGAATTCCGAACACATATGTAGCTGGTCGGACCTATCGACGGACAACGAAACTAGCGTGAATTTACGCCAATTGATTATACCACAAGTCCTGTAGTATTTCAACATTGAGGCAGAATCGCTATTATAGTAACAATAACCTACCCAGAGAGAACGTATACCACACCAAGTAGCACAAGTCAACAAGAGAAGTTCGTGGTCAGCTCCCGCTGGCTACAAAGTGTCTTCATGAGCCGCGTGGCATCATCCACCGCGCCCGCCCCGACCGGCCAGATCATGATCTGAAGGATCCCGGCAGAAACCGCAGCCTCCTGCCCTTCAGACAGGAGGCTGCAACAAGAGGAGAAACGTCGAAGGTGTCTAGCGGATCACTCCGCTGAGTTGCGTGCCCCGGCCTGTTGACCGGCCTTCCGGAACAGGCTACACCCTCGCCTAGCATATTGAATACCAAACATGGCTCGGCGTTGCACGCTTGAGCCGCATGATATCCACCGCCACCCCCAGCCCAACCGGCAGATGCTAACCATTTGCGTCCGATTCGCGCTATACTTTCTTGTTAGTAGAAAGGGAGGTATGAAAATGACTAGAAGCGCACTGCTGATAGTAACCGCGGTCCTGCTGTTGCTGGGTTTGCTGGCCTGCAACCTGGGCGGGATCGGCGGCGAGGAAGCGGCGACGCCAGCGGCCAGCGAGCTGGAGAGCGACGAGGATGTAGAGGCCCCTCCGGACGAGGTTGAGGCTCCGGATGAGGAGGAGTCCCAGCCCGCCGACCAGGAGGGGCTGGACCTGTCCGACCTGACCGACGGCCTGGGCGGCCTGAGCAGCTACAAGAGCACCTTCAAACTGGTATTTGCCGGCAAGGACGAAGGGGGCGAGCCAGTCAATGGGACGTGGGAGTCCCGCGAGGAGTTCATCCGGGAGCCCGCGGCGCAGCGGATCTCGTTTGTCATCACCGGGTTCGAGGGGGAAGCGGCGGCCCAGGGTGGCACCTTCGAGCTCATCACCGTCGGCGATACCAGCTACATGGTGACCGAGGACGCGGGCGGGGCGCGGACCTGCCTGTCCATGTCGTCGGACGACGCGACGGGCATCGAGAGCGGTATGTTCTCGCCGGAAACGATGGGAGGCGTGAGCGACGCCCAGTACGTCGGCTCGGAGACGGTCAACGGGATTCAGACCAAACATTACACCTGGTCTGAAGGCGGTCTGTCCGGGCTGGGGTTCGCCTCCGTCAACGGAGAGACCTGGGTGGCTGAGGATGGCGAGTACACCGTCAAGTACACGGGCGAGGCCAGCGGCAAAGGCGCCATCATGGGGCCGGAGTGGGACGGGACGCTCACCATCGAGTACAACCTGACCGAGTCCAACAGCTCGTTCGTGATCGAGCCGCCGGCCGACTGCCAGACCGCGGCCAGCGACATCCCGCTGATGGCCGATGCCCGCGACAAGGCGTCGATCGGCGAGATGCAGTCGTACACCTCCGATTCCTCGCTGGAGGCGGTCAGGGCGTTCTACGAGGCGGAGATGCCCGGCAACGGCTGGCAACTGAGCGGGGAGCCCGTGGCCATGGAGGGCTTCGCGACCCTCGGATTCACCAAAGACGGTCGCACGGCTCAGCTCGTGCTCGCCTACGATGCGGACGCTCAGGCCACCAGCGTGATCATAACCACCAGCGGAGGCTAGATCTCGAAAGGCCATCGTGAATACCCGTAGGGGTGTGGTCTGCCTGTCCCGCGCGGTTCAGGCGGGGCTCCACCCCTACTTGCATCATCGGCTTCCCTCTGGAGTAAGCCCGTATAAGGTTTGTGGGGCGACCGGCCGTCTGGTCCTGGCGGCAGTTGAGCAGGGCCTGTCCCTGAAAGGGGCTCGCCCCTACCCCGACATCCGTCGCCCCTGCAGCCACCGCCTCAGGCGCGCGATGCCCACCGCCATCCCAGCGCCCACCAGCCAGGCTGCGATCTGGAGCGCGGCGTTGCTGGCGAAGAAGTTGTCGGCGGTGCTGATGTAGAAGTAGCCGTCCGTGCCCACGGTGTAGTGGGCCAGCGGCATCAGCAAACAGGCCGCGATCGCTCCCGCCAGGAACAGCCTGGTCGCGCCAGGCGGCGGCTTGCGCCGCCATAGATACAAGCCGGTCATGGCCAGTAGCCACCCCAGGCCGACGGCCAAGATCGCCGCCGACACCGCCAGAAACCAGGTTCTGCCGTGCGCCAATCCCCAGGCCACATGTTCGATCGTGGAGAGATGCAGCAGCACCAGCATCATCCCCAGGCCGTCCGAGGCCAGCCAGGTCAGCTCCCAGGGACGATCCGCCGCCATCCTGCCCGGCATCAACGCCAGCGCCAGGCCCATCAGCGCGGCCAGCGTGACCTGGGCGGCGTTCGACGCCGGCAGGGTCGGCTGGTTGGCGGTCATGGTGATCAGCGGGATGACGATCAGCATCGGCACAGCGCATACCATCCAAACCCGCCACCACGCCGGAGGACGATAGCCTCGCTTCAGGCGGCCCAGCAACCAGTTCGCCGCCGTGTGCAGCACCAGGACCGCGCCGCTGGCCACCAGCCCGGCCATCCAATAGCGGCCGCTGGTCGCCACGCTGAAGGGCGATGTGTCCGGGATGCGAGGCCCCATGTCGTGATAGTAGAGGAACACGATGTGTCGGTCGGCGATGGCGAACCAGTAGTAGAACAAGCCCAGGACCAGCGCCGTCAGCGGCAGCGCGTGCACCAGCGCCCACCGCCAGGCTGCGCCATCGGGTGGATGGCTGGATGTTTCGGGGATTTCGGTCATCACTGTCTGCCTTCGGACATTGGGTGGGAGCCGCGTGGTGGTGGGTAGGGGCGGGGCTTCGCCCCTACGTCATCTCTGCAGCGGTCACTCCTTCACCGCCGGTGCCCAGTCGCAGAACTCGTCGTCGGATGTGCTTCGGGACAGGTTGGTCTCATTCGAGCCGTCTATGTTCATGGTGAAGATCTGCTTGCTGCTGCCCCCGCGACGAGCGTAGAAAAGAATCCGGTTTCCATCCGGCGACGCTGCGCTGGGGAGAGTGTAGTTCTGGGTAGTGCTGCCGATTATGTGCTGATTGGAGCCATCGGCGTTCATCACGAAAGCCCCCATTTTTCCCTCCCTGCCGGAGTTGAAGATGATCCGCCCATCGGGGAGCCAGTCCGCGTAGTAATCGTCGTAGACCTTCCCTTCGAAGCAGGTGAGACAAGGCGGGGTGGAGCTGTAGCCATCGGCGTTCACCTGTGCCTGCGTCCCAGGTGCGGGCAGCACGTAGATGTCGAGGTAACCGCTCCAATTGGAGGTGAAAATGATCTTGGAGCCATCGGGCGACCAGGACGGGTGGCGGTCCGCGGCAACGCTCTCCGTCAGCGGGACCAGGCCGGAGCCATCGGCATTTATAACATAGATATCGGCGTTGTCACCGCGCCACGTCTGAAAGGCGATCCGGGTTCCGTCGGGGGACCAGGTGGGCCATTGATCGTTGGTGGATGTATCGGTCAGGGCCGCCGCTCCGCTGCCATCGCGGTCTGCCACCCAAATGGAGCCGCGGTCTCTATAGGTGATCTGGCCGTCGCTGTTGGTGTCCGATGTATAGGCTGTATACGCCAACTTGGTCCCATCGGTGGACCAGGCGGGAGTGGTCTCGTCGCCGTGGGGATCGTTGGTGAGGCTCCGCGCACAGAAGCCATCGCCGCTCATCACCCAGATATCGTAGTTCTTACTGCCATCGATCTTCACCCCCGCCCGATTGGTCTCGAAGGCGATCGTCCCCTGCTCGGAGAAACACCTCTCAATCAGAGGTATGTACACATAGGGGGTGAGGGTAGGGTAGACGGCGGCAAGAGCAGCGGGGGCTTCTCCCTCTCCGACGGGCGCATCCACCGCTCGAGCTGTCCCCGGCGCTGCAAGGACTACCCATGCCAGCAAAACCGCCAGCACTCCCAGGCATCCTAGCGCAACTGTCTTTTTGCTCACTCCAATTCAGTCCAAGTCTCTGGAGAGTTCGGCTCTCTGCTCCAAGATGTGACCTCCCCCGAAATGGGTACCGCCCTGCGGCTCCGACTTTCTTCCCATCTTCAGCGGCTATTATATAATGGTGGCAATGGGATGCAAAAGAAGCAGGAAGGGATAAGTCCCCCGCGCGGTCGGGCACCGGGCAGCTAGCACCAAACGCCATCCCTGGGCCGTTTGAAGGCGCAGAAGTAGTGATGCCCACACAGTCGCATCCCCGTCGGGCTTGCGTGCCAAGTGTCGTCTGTAATACAATCAAATATCGCCTTTCGCTGCCGGAGCCTTCTCGCGGTGGTCGAGGATGAGTGGGCGGCGGAACGGGTCACCGCGGTCACCGAGCGGATCATCGGCGACTTGGAGGGACCTCATGCCGGGATTCTCTTCGTGGTTCCAGTCAGCCGGGTGTTGGAGATAAAGAGGAAAGGTCAGGAAGGAACATGAAGCCACTCTATGTGAAAGACGTGCATGAGGCAGCGGGCACAGTGGCGCTGCTCGTCCACGAGTCAAATTCCTTGGAGGAGGTCCTGTGGCGTTTCTCCCAGGAAGCCGCGTTGCGAGGCATCTTCGTCACCGATGACTCAGGGCACCTGGCGGGGGTGATCACCCGGAGGGACCTGCTGCACTGGACCCGGCTGCGCCTGGGAACCGCGTTGGAGGGACCATTAACGCAGGATGACATCCTGCGGTTGGCGCATCTGGTGCGCGCTGACACAGCCAGGGACGCCATCCATCCCGGCGACGAGGAGGTGTCGGTCCGACCGGATGATCCCCTTGATCAGGCCCTGCAGATCATGCTCGACTCAGATATCATCGCCCTGCCGGTCGTCGACGATGAGGGTCGCATCCTGGGGGACTTAACCCTCTCGGACGTCCTCCGTCATCTGCTCGGCGCCCAGGGCCACACGGACAGCAAGCATCGAGGCTGAGCACATAGCAGAGCACATAGGTGAAGCCTCCGCCTTTTCTTGAATTCGACGCCCATCGGCGGAACCTCTGCGAGGTCCGATGCAAGTGGCTTGGGAACAGATGTCATCCTGGGGCCGTTTGAAGGCGCAGAAATAGTGGTGGCCAAACCGCCGCATTCCCGACCCCTCGTCGATGAGGACGTCCCCTTTCTTGCCCATAAGCAGGGGCCGCACATGGGCAGGCCCGCCCCTTTTCTCATGGGCTACCGGTCCAGAGCCTCTCGCACCCTCCTGGCCAGGACTTCCGAGGTGAAGGGCTTGTGGATGAAGTCTATGCCCTCCTGCAATATGCCGTGGTCGACTATGGCGTCGTCGGTGTAGCCGGACATGAAGAGCACCAGCAGCTCCGGCCTGATTTGGTGCAGCCGGTCGGCCAGCTCCTTCCCGCCCATCCTTGGCATCACCACGTCGGTGAGCATCAGGTGGATGGGCCCCGTGTGATGTTCGCACAGGGCCAGCGCTTCCTCCCCTTCGCCGGCCTGTATCACGGTGTAGCCCAGATCCTCCAGGGTCCGCACGGTGATGGCGAGGACCGGCTCCTGGTCCTCCACCACCAGGACGGTCTCCGCACCCCGGGGCAGCTCCTGGGCGGCCCGCTGGGTGGGGGCCGGCTCCGCCGGCTCATGCGCCCTGGGCAGGTACACCTTGAAGGTGGTTCCCTGCCCCTCCTCGCTGTAGCACCAGACGTTTCCGCCGTGCTGTTTGACGATCCCATATATGGTGGACAGGCCCAGGCCGGTGCCTTCCTCTTTGGTGGTGAAGAAGGGCTCGAAGAGGTGGGACTGCACCTCCTGGGTCATGCCGCAGCCGGTGTCGCTGACGGCCAGCATGACGTGCGCTCCCGGGATGGCGCCCATGTGCTCCCTGCAATACTCCTCGTCCAGCTCCACGTTGGCGGTCTCCAGGGTGAGCTTGTCTCCGCTGGACATGGCCTGGCGGGCGTTGACCGTCAGGTTCATGATGATCTGCTCCATCTGGCCCTGGTCGGCCTTGACGGCGTTCAGGTCCTGAGCCAGGGCGGTGATGAGCTCTATGTCCTCGCCCAGGATGCGCCGGAGCATCTTCTGCATGTCTCCGATGACCAGGTTGAGGCTGAGGATGGAGGGCTCCAATATCTGGCGGCGGCTGAATGCCAGGAGCTGGCGGGTGAGGGATGCGGAGCGCTCTCCCGCCTTGCGGATCTGCTCTATCTCATTTCGATTGGGGTCGTCGGGTTCCAGCCTTCTCAGGATGAGGTCGCTGTAGCCGATGACGGCGGTGAGCTCGTTGTTGAAGTCGTGGGCCACGCCCCCCGCCAGCCGCCCGATGGCGTCCATCTTGGCCGCCTGGCGGAGCTGCTCCTCCAGCCTCCTGCGCTCGGTGATGTCCTCTCCTGAACTGAGCGTGCCAACGAATCTGCCTTCATCGCCTCTTATCAGGGTATCGTGCCAAGCTATGAGCCTTTCCTCTCCAGATTTGTTCAGAACGCACTTTTCAAAACGCTCGACCAGCTCCACTTCCCCCGCCATGAGCTTGTCGAAATACGCTTTTACCTCATCCCTGTCTCGTTCTGACACAAAGGTGTCAAACCAGTTCTGGCCAACTACCTCCCTCTCCTCGTATCCCAGGATCTCACAACCCCTCATGTTTATCATGCTGACCTTCTGGTCAGCGTCGATGGCCACCATCATTACTCCTGCAACATCAAGGTACCTCTCTGCCCTGTCTCTCTCCTCCCAGACTGCCTTCTCTGCCCGCTTGCGCTCGGCCAGCTCCTGCTGGATCTCCTCATACAGCCGCGCGTTCTCTATGGCCGTCGTCACCTGGTCGGCCAGCCTGGATAAGATCTGAGCGTGGCGCTGGTGGAAGGCGTCAACTTCCCGGTTGTAAAGATTCAGCTCCCCCATGAGCTTGCCCTGGGAGATCAATGGTACGTTCAGGAAGGAACGGATGCGCTCCACTTCTGGGAACGAAATCCACCTGGGCTCTTTTTGAACGTCTGGTACTACGAAGACCTGGGAGTCATCTTCTCCCTCTCGCCATCCCCAAGGCAAAGGTAGAACCGTACGCATAAGCTCCTCCGCACGGCCGTCGAAGCCTTGCGCAGCCAGATAACGCACATCCGCTTCCGTCACCAGCGTGACGGCCGCTCCGTCGGAGGGGATCAGCTCCTGCGCCGTTTCCAGGATGAGGTCCAGGACCTCGTCCAGGTCCAGGGTGGAGTTAACGATGCGGGAGACTTCGGCCATGGTCTCGGCCAAGGTTCGCTGCTCCTGCTCCTCATGGTACAGCCGCGCGTTCTCCATGGCCACCGAGGTCTGGTCGGCCAGCCTGGATAAGATCCGGGCGTGGCGCTCGGTGTATGCGCCCACCTCCCATTTGTAAAGCTGCAGCTCGCCGATGAGCTCGCCCCGGAAGGCGAGCGGCATGTTCAAGTAGGAGCGGACAGGCTCTGTCACGGGCAACGGAAACCACTGGGGATCTTCGCGAACGTCGGCCATCACTATGGGCTCGAGCTCTTTCTCATCCTTGTAGACTCGCAGGGTGCGAGGAAGCACCACGCCCTTCAGGTCGTCCTCCCTTCCATCGAACCCCCGAACGGCCAGGAAGCGGGCTTCGGTTGTTGTAGTCGAGGTGATGGCCGCCCCGTCGGCGGGAATCATCGCCTCCGCCCTTTCCAGGATGATGTCCAGGACCTCGTCCAGGTCCAGGGTGGAGTTCACCACGCGGGAGACCTCGGCCATGGCCACGGCCAGTTCTCGCTGCTCCTGCTCCTCCTGGTGAAGCTGCGCGTTCCTGACGGCCATGGCAGCCTTGAGCGCCAGGCTCATGCACAGGTCGATCTCCTGTGGGGTGAAGCGGTGGGGTTTGCCTATGACCTCCAACTGGAGGAATCCCAGCGGCTGGTCTCCGACGATGAGGGGCGCCACCGCGTAGGAGCGAAGGTCCCTCTCCGTGGCCGCGGATAGGATTTCGGGTGACAGCCAGTCGGTGTCCTGGAAGTCGTCCAGGACGACCGGCTCCCCGGCCTCCAGCGCTTTGATGCTGACGTGGAAATCCTCTCGGCGCACCACAGCGCCGACTCTGCAGCGAGTTTCTATCCGTTCATCGATGGAGCGGAAGGCGGCGGACCGGAAGGTCTCGCCGTCCTCCTCTTGCAAGTATACGCTGGCCGCGTCCACGTCCAGGTGGTCCAGCGCCGCCTGCGTGATATGGTCCAGGATGCGGTCCATATCCAATGTGGACGATAGGGTGAGGCCGACCTCCACCAGCGCTTTCAGCGCCTGGTTGGCACGGTTGAGTTCGGTGAGGTCTCGGACGAAACCGCGGTACAGAACGGTCCCGTCACTCGCTTGCCCTGTGGACGCGGTCAACAGACAGTCCATCTCGGTCCCGTCCTTCTTGCGGAGTTTAACCTCGAAGTCTTTCACAAAGCCCTCTCGGTTGATCTCTGTCTGGTGTCGCTCCCTATCGGCAACGTTGACGTATCTGTCCATGGCTTTCTGCTTGATGAACTCCTCTCTGGTAAAGCCGAAGAGGTCCAGCACCGCCGGATTGCAGTCGATGGTTTGGCCGTCTGGTGTGCTGATGATGATCCCATCCTGGGAATCATGGAAGAGGCTGCGGTATCGCTCCTCGCTTGTCTGCAGCGCCTCCTCCGCCAGCCTGCGCTCGGTGATGTCGATGGATATCCCCCCGAGAATAGAAGGATTGCCGGTCTCGTCTGGGATTGGGAACTTGTACGTCCAAAAGGTGATGGGGCCATCCTCATATTGAACGGTCTCCACTTCCTCCAGCGTCTGTCCGCTAGTCAGCACCTCTTGATCGTTGACTTTGATGCGCTCGACGAGCTCAGCGGGAAAGTAGTCATCATCCCTTTTCCCCAGTTTCTCGTCAAACTCAGCTCCGTACAATGTCTTGTGATATTTATTCAAATAGACATAGCGCCTTTCGGCGTCTTTCATGAACGCGAAGCCTGGCAAATGATCCATGAATGCAATGAAGCGGTTTTCGCTCTCTCTAAGTGCCTCCTCCGCCAGCTTGCGCTCGGTGATGTCGCGGGTGACCACCGCCACGGCGAAGACATGGCCGTCGTCTGCATCCACCACGGGGGAAACCGTGTATTCCCTGTGAGCCAGGCCGCCCCCCAACGGCGAGGCTTCTTCCAGGTGCATCGGCTCGCCGGTCTCGAACACCTGATCGATCCTGCTCATCCAGAGCGGTATCAGATCCGGCGTGTGTCCCAGCCCTTCGTGAATGTTCTTCCCGATCACCTTGTCGGGCGTCGTTCCCGCCAGGTCGATGGAGGCTCGGTTGGCGTAGAGATAGTTGTAGTCCCTATCATACACCACTATGCCGTCGGCGCTGGACAGGAAGATGGCCCTGAAACGAGCCTCGCTCTCCCTCAGCGCCTCCTCCGCCAGCCTGCGCTGGGTGGTGTCACGAATGACGCCCACGACCATAGAGATCTCGCCCCGCTCATCTCTCAGAGGCGCCTTGCGGATGGACATATAGTGGACATGACCCTGGGGGTCCGTGACCAGCGTGTCGGGTGTATCCACAACCTGCCCGGTGACGAAGGCCTCCTCGGTGGTTTTCCAAAAGATGTCGGACTCAGCCTTGGAGAATATGTCGTAGTCCGTCTTGCCCACAATCTCTTCCCTGCTCAGACCATAGCTATCGCACAGCGCATGGTTGACGTCCAGGATGCGGTGCTGGCGGTCCTTGATGAAAACAGGGTCCGGGATGGTATCTATGACCTCCTCGAAGAACCTCCTGGACGTCTCCAGCTCCTTCTCGATCCGCTTGCGCTCGATGGCGTAGCGAACGACGCGCATCAGCACCTGGCCATCCACCAGCCCCTTGACCAGATAGTCCTGCGCGCCCCTCTTCACCGCTTCGATGCCCACCGTTTGGTCATCCATGCCTGTCAACACCACAATGGGCACCTCTGGCGCTTGGGCCCGCACCCTGGTCAGCGTGTCCAGCCCCTGGCTGTCCGGCAACCCCAGATCCAGGAGGACCACGTCAGGCGCTTCCTTGTCCAGGCGCTTCAGCGCGGTGGAGAGCCGCTGGATCCGGTGGAGTACAAGTGGCTGTATCTCAATCGCCTGTGGGAGCGGATCGAAGGGCGCGTCGCCGCCCTTGAGACAGGCCAGGTGGAGCCGGAGCAGTT
>SDBU01003777.1_pt1 | contig 19069 bp, 31 predicted proteins | sample 2277071 | NCBI WGS metagenome assembly SDBU01 (sample SAMN10397929, study PRJNA504765) | marine sediment metagenome | isolation source: marine sediment core GS08_GC12, 126 cmbsf | place: Arctic Ocean: Gakkel Ridge, Loki's castle | collected 2008 | reverse complement strand
ATGTTATCCATGATGTCAGAGAGGCTATGACAAATAATGACTTGTCCTTACCAATGACAGTATCACTAAGCACCGGACAAAATTGGGGTGAAATGAAAGGAGTTGAATAGAATGGCAGGAATGGAAGACCTATTGGGTGATGCTCTTAAGTTTGCTAATCTTGGTGGTAAGATGCCCATGGATAAACTCATGGGAAACTTAATCCAGAGTATACAAGTGAATACACTTACTGAACTCCGGAATGCTCTTACTAAGAAGATTGAGGAACTTACCGAAAGTGGAGATATGTTTGCTAATGATAGCATGAACCCATTTTCTATTCTGGGTGTTACTACTGCCTCTACTGAAGAAGAGGTCAACAAGGCATACAAACAGAAAGCTGCGAAAGCACATCCAGATAAGCAATCAGGTACTAATGAAGAAATGATGAAAGTTAACGCAGCCTACGAGGCAATTAGGAGGTATAAGGGATGGAGTTAACCGGAGAAGATATCTCAAACCTGAAGAAGATGTACGATCATCAGTGCGGTATGCCTGAGTATGAACAGAGCATTGGTTGGACATGGCTTCAGGTAGGTGTATACTCAGCTACAGTGAACAGGCTCCTTGTTATGGGCTATGTTGAGCTAAAGCTCAAAACACGTTCGGGTACCAACTACTTGCTCACAGGGAAAGGTGTAGCTGCTGCTGAATCAGGCGCGGTTATGCTTGAACTATCAGAAAAACCAGGAGTTGTCAATAGTGAGACGATTCTATTGGATACATCCGATATGTTTTCTGACATTATTGGCTATGACAATGTCAAAGAACTACTCAGAGAGTCTCTCCAACTAGAAAAGCCTATTCATGTCTTGCTGCATGGTCCACCTTCGCTAGCGAAATCTATGTTCCTTTGGGATATAGAACGGGTGTATGGTCATCTCTGTGTTCCACTTATTGGTAGTGCCACTTCGCATGCCGGTATGTGGGACCTCATTGCTCAGAGGAAACCCAAGATAGTCCTTATAGATGAGCTTGAGAAGATGTCTATCACGGATTTGGCTGGACTTCTATCTTTGATGGAGAAGGGTCGAATAATACGTACCAAGGTTGGCAGAGAGATGGATGAGCAACTCACCTGCTGGGTTATTGGTACAGCTAACCGCATTACCAGACTACCAACAGAGCTCCTATCGAGGTTCTCTCGCCAACAACTATCCGAATACAATGCAGCAGAGTATACTCATGTTGTGAAAAGTGTCCTAATGCATCATGAGGGCACAAATGCTGAAGACGCCTACGAAATTGCAATGAGATTAGTAGGTGCAACACATGATGTTCGTGATGCAGTGCGTGTTGCAAGACTATCGAAAAGGGTAGGGACTAAGAGGGCTATCGAACTGTTGGTTAGTTGAGGTTCTGCGTTATTTATAGTAATTACTTTGGGGGAGGGGCACCTACTTTTCTGCATTTAACTAAGCTAAAAAAGATACTGCAAGGGATACTAAAAAAATGCAGAACGCAGATGCAAGATACAAAGTTGAAAAAAGTTTGCAACACTGGATTGCAGCATGTTTACAAACTAACATTTATTGTGCTACAATAGTTACAACCTGAATAATACGTTTGGAGGGTAGCATGGGTGACGAGGAAGAAACGGGTAATGGTGAACAGGATGTGGATCCAGTAGTCGACGATTATACTGACGAAGAGCTAAGAGAGCTAGGCATGACAGTGGCTGAAATTGCGGAACTCCGTAAAGATTCTGAGGAAATCGAAACGGCACAGCAAGCAGCTGCGGAAGTCGAGGCATCAGAACGGGCAGTCAACGAAGCTGAAGAAGTGAGTAATGCATCCGAGGAGAATGGAAGGGAAGAAGAGGAAGAGGACGATCGTCCAATCTACATGAAGGATGATGCACCCACAGGCAAGACAAATTATATCAAGTGGGCACTTCTACATGGTAAACTCGAGGATGAGTTGAGGTCCGAAGGTCTGAATACCAGAACTGTTGATATCTGCGCTCAGGAGCTCGAGAAGGATGGTTACAGAAAGAGACCGGAGAAGGATAAGGAGAAACCGCCTGGTAGAGGAACGTCTGTAGTTGTTACTCCGAGCAGGGGTATCCAGACATTTGCAAAGGGTTCACCACCTGAGGCACTTATTGATTCCCTAACTATGCCCATAGAAGATGGCGAAGGTCCAATCTTCGAAAAGGGTATGAAGTTCGGTATGACTGTACTTACACTCGGTGTACGTATTGCTCAGGAACTAACCAACGCAGGTGTTCAGCAAGCCAAACCACTCATTGAAATGGCAAAAGATATGCGTGCAGGTGAAGTGGCAGCGGCAAAGAATGCTGCGGGTGAAGCCGCAATGCTGGCAGCGGCAACTGTTCAACAGAACATGGCTCCTACGCTAGCTGCTCTTACAGAGAGTCAGAAGTCTACTGGTCCTAACCCTATGGGTGGTATGATGGCAAGGACTATGGAACCGATAATGCAGAGAATGATGAACCAGTTACTTCCTGGTGGTGAAGCACCAATACCATCAGGATGGAAGAAAACAAAAGGATAAAGGGGGGTACAGTACAATGATGGGAGTAAATCCGGCTCAATTAGCCGAAATGCAGAAGACAAGTCAGTTCATCAAGGCAAAAGTTGTGGTAGACTATGAGGAGGGCTCTGTCAAGATCGGTTTTCACAGTGAAAATCCTGAGGCAGTAGCCTTGATTCCAAGCCTTCTCGATCAGTTTACCAGTGCATTGGCATCCCAACTCAGCGCGTATTTTGCCATTGATGGTGAGCTCATCGAGAAGAATAAACCGGAGTCAGATGAGTAGATTCACCCCACATGAGGTGGAAACTGCGATTAGAGTAGCCATGGAGTCTAAACAGGTGAAGAAGTGGGTCAAGGGCCAAGCGAGGTTTCTTGGAGTTGACCTTGATACACCTGATGGCAAAGTATTCTATGAGCGTGAATCAAGGGCTGCAGCGAAAAGACTACTCGCGTAAATGCATCTGTCTGGTGAACAGTTCGAATAAACTTTTCCGGAGTTTAGGAGTTCTTTTATGTAATAATTGTCATTAGCCATATCATATGTTCCTAAAAAGCCATATATACAATCCCCCCTTAATGCTGTATAATGAATACGTGGTAAATAAAAAGGACTAAGGCCGCAAACAGTCTCGAGCCACAACAGCATTCATTAAGGGAGGATTTTCTATGGGTATCGCAGAATCAAAAGCCAAATTACGCCTCAAGCTCAAAGTAATGCCGAAGAACTATGCCGCCGGTATGAGCCAGTTCTTGGGCGCGGATGTCTCCGGGTCGATTCCGGTTGCCAGTTATAAGGCCAAAATTGGTCCGGGAATGGAAGACAAATGGGAGCGGAACCTGAAGAACGCTTTCGGTTTGTAGACTACTACGCCAATCGGCTTAGTATCTAACATGCGGCAGTTGGATACAATACATATCGAAAGTAAGGAGGGTCTAACATGACCATGAAACCGCTACAGGTAAGTGCGCTCCCACTGCATCCTTCGCAGGCCACGAATGTTGCCCTTCAGGCAACAACCATTCCTGCGGCTACGGCTGCACAGACGGGACTCGATATTGACAACATCCTGAATCTGATGATCACCATGATGATAGTTGTGATGATGATGAAGATGATGGGCGGCGCCATGACGGGACTCGGCTCCAGTACCTAATCCCGGGGGCAATCAGGATTCAATCAATTGAAGGAGGACAATCCATATGACTACCTCAATCGCAAGTCAGCTCGACATTGACAACATCCTCAATCTGATGATCACCATGATGATCGTCGTCATGATGATGAAGATGATGTCAGGCGCCATGGTAGGGGTAACCGGCTCGTAAGCCTACCAAAATAAACGATAAAAGGAAGGTATAACATGGGCACAGATACGCTCGTTGACAAGACTATTGACCCCAGGACAATTTCGGCTTTGTCAACAGTAACAAACCTCACTCCTGCACAAGCCACCGCTGATAGAGCAGTTGGCAGTCTTGGCGTCGTTAATATCGGCGTCTACAAGGGTGTCGCTGCATTCTTCGATCTGGACAAGCTGGCAAACCAGCCGCTGGTGAATGCAGAACAACAGTATATCCTGGGAATCCTGGATGGTCGGGAAGAGGACTATGACGTCCAGACCCTGACCCTACCACTGCTCGCTGTTGCCGGTACTGCACTAGCGGGAACGTTGACCGTACCAGTAGGCGAACTGTGGTATGTTAACTGTATCCGGCTCGATTGCCCCGCTGACGCAACCGCAGGATTTACCCTTAACTGGTCCTGCAGTCTCTGGACTGACAGAATCGGGACGGCTGCCGCCGGCCAACCTTTCCGAACCGCGGCTATGGCTCTAGCGAGCGCTGGTATTGCTACTCACGTAGCAGCTGGTGGTCTTGCTATCCAACAGCTAGACGAGTTTGGCGAGATCGCCACAGCATGGGCAGTAACGAACAAACCTCCACTGCTCAGATTGCCGGCTGGCACTATTCTCACATTTGCTGTGTTGTCAGATACCGCGGCACCTACTATTGCCACTGCCTGCACACTGAGTGTACATGGGTATATGGCCAAGATTCTGGTGGCTTAAACCACCAAAATCCTAGACTGACTTCTTGTTACGATGGATTCCCGGATAACGCCTAGGCGTTTGAAGGACACCTTAAGCGTGTATGTTACCTAATACCACTTAAGGACTCCTGGAGTAATCCAGGGCGGAAATAAGAACAAGGAAGCTCGACAAAATGAATCCACAGAAGGATCCCGGGAAAGAACAAGACATAATGACCCACCGGATAACCTACCCGATTAGGGAAGGGCTTGCCGGTGGGTCATTGTCTGTGCGAAATAATACCTCAAGTTATTCAGAGGAGAAAAACAGATGACGACAATGACCCGAGAACAATTAACCCAAACCCGCCAATTGCTAACGGTGCGCAGGCCAGGCGTGGCGTTAGAGCTTGGTACCGCGACATTCAACATCTTTACCATTACGAATGGCCCGGTGCTTGTATTCGGCCTATTTGGCCACTCCACCCAGCTCATTGCGGGCACCTGTTTACCACAGCTCGAATATCTCCCTGTGGGAGGGGGTGCTCAGTCTGACTTATGTGCGGCAGCCGCGGATATTGATACAGATGCTATCAATACCGTTTATGGCTGGACAGGTCTAATAGCGGGCTTGCTAACCCCAGGCGTTGGCATTGGCCATCTGGATTTAACCGCTGCGCAAGCCAACTTCCTGTGCCCACTGACACTCCATACGGGCACCATAATAGTTACCGATGGAACAGCAGCAGCTGTTACCGGCGGCTTGATCGACTGGTACATAACTTACGTGCCGTTTAATGCGGCTGGACTAATTGTTGCTGCCTAAGGCAGTAGCAAATAGAAGGAGATGACAAGATGACATTACCACGTTTTACACGAACCCAGCTCACTCAAGCTCGCATATACAGGACGGTACGTAGACCCGGTTTATTCACTGACATCGATGGTACTGGCGCCGACCTCTTTACCATTACTGGTGGCCCAGTGCAGATAATTGCAATTGTCGGCCACGTTACCACGTTAATAGGTGCCGGTGCTTGCGTACCGGACTTATCGTTCACCCCTACCGGCGGTGGTGCTCTGACTGCGTTAGCTGCTGCGGCAGCTTCAATCGCCAATGATGCAGTTAACAGCATGTATACCTGGTCCGGCTTGTTAGCTGGCCAGATAACTGTGGGTCCTGGCATCGGCCATCTGGCATGCGATGCAGACATCGGCTTCATCAACCCAATAACGTTGTGCGCAGGGGTTATTTCCCTGGTCAACGCAGTCAGCGCTCTATCAGGTGTGATTGACTGGTACGCATGTTACTTACCGATGGCTGACGGCACACTAATTGTTGCCGCATAGCATAGCATGGCAGCCCTTACAGAGTTTGCTCATGCATACTAGAGGTGTCACGGAAATGCTCACAGGGTATGGGATGTGAATGGACAGTAGACTTGAGACTTACAAATGTCGCAAGCTACTGAACCTGTAACCTATATCTGCTGGTAGCCTGGCAGTCTGTGTGAGGGCTCAGCCGCTTACAAAGTGGTTGAGCCCTGCTCACGTTAGGGGAGTTTGGGATTGAGTTCACTGTTGGTGAATACTCTAATCTTATCTTAGGATTAAGTGATGACAAGTATACAATCTTTAGCAGTTGAGCCGGCGTCAATAGAGACACCTAAGTGGCGCAGTAGTAGGTATAAACACTCAGTAAATGGGTTCATTGTTGACGGTGATTACTTGCTGATAAAAGTGAACAAGGTAACTGCTCTACGCACCGAAGAGTATGTGTGGAATAATGTTGTTCCTACACTTAATATCCAAGTAGGTGAAGGGATTCCGACTTTAATCAATCCTAATAATCCATTCTATACCTGGACGAGAAGACCAGAACAGTGGCAACCATGCTGGCTTAGATGGCAAGAGCTAGAGCTTCTTGTTATTGATATGGCAACCGGTGAAACAATTGGGCACGGTATACCATATCAAGATGTGTCACTAAGCTTCTCTTGTCGTGATAGGCTGCCTGATGTGGATGAATGGATGGTATTTCGAGAGCTGTCGGCTAGTCTGTTTGCAGACTTGGGATATGATGTCGTAAATCTCCGTCTTCCAGAGAAATCTGAAATCCTGAGGGAGGCAGCCAGGTGTTCTTACTGGGCTCCTGAGGCGCACGGTGACAGTTATTGCTTCGAGATGATATACGGTGGGGAGAGAGTTTACGCAACTGAGATAAGGAATGTAATAGCAAATAGAGCCCCTTACACCTTTTCCGTTCTTGGTCACTGTAATGCACTGGATGAAACAGGGTTAGATACTTGGGCACAGGTACTCACTAGAGACCTACCTGGACATATAGTTGTTGGTTGGACGCACGTAGAACGCAACCTTGGAGCTTGGGAAATGTCTCTGGTCTGGAAAACGATTTTCTACAACTACATTAGGGCAGGCTACTCGATACCAGATGCTTTTGAGGAGAGCATAGCAAGTGTACCTGAAATTGCATACATTGTGGCTATGTACGAAGGTCTTGAGAAAGTTGAAATCGCGGGTGTTGTCTATATATGGTGGGAGAATATACCTGACTGGATACCGATATTATCCACTGGTAATATTTGGCCTGCAGACACCGAGCTACATATTGGATATTTCATCGAGAATAATAATGAGTTTGATGTAAATGTTGCGACTGAGATGTTTGGTGGTACCGATAGATTTGTTCTACCATCTAATGGTCAGTCGAGTGTAAGGTTTACTATACCTGGACTCAATCCCGGTTTCCAGACTACTAATGTCGTGATAGCAGCTACTAGGAAGCGTAATGCCTGAAGTTTACAGGGAGGCAATAGAGGTGACAATACAGGCAGCTCAAGCAGGCAAATTATTAAGAACAGGTTGGAATTTAGTAGTCTACAAAGGTGCAGTACAACCAGCGGGTAATGCCTTTGCATCAATATTATCTGTTGTTGTAGGGGCGATACTGTATATTGACAACTTGGCTGACTTGAATGTAAATGTCCTTACCGACACCCCAATGGTACCCTATGGTGTATACTGGATAGAAACTACTCAAGACATAATTTGGACATATGGAGCAGACTCCTCTGCGCCATTCAATGTTCAACTGTATGTCAAACCTCATCCTACCTCACCAGATACCTATTTCAACAATATCGTAGCTTATTCTGGACCGGTACAGTTGGCTGAAGCTGCACTCAGGTCGATAGCAGGTGTCCAAATTGGTACTACCTACATTTGGAATAGCACCATCCAGGATTGGGTAATTATCTATTCTGGCACTCCCATGCTTGAAGATACACCATATGTCGTCACTGTAACTCAAGATGTATTGTGGGTATTTGTTACAGCACCTCCATCCACTTTCTCTGGTATAATATCTCAGAAAGAACTTGAATACAACAGCTCCAGAGCTGATATTCCAGCTTCTGATATACCGTTAGGTGAAAATGGTCTAGTGCATATCTGGGGTCGGAATGATACAGATAGTGCACAACAAATGGGAATTAGTTGGATTATCATAGACCCAGATAATGTAACAGTAGAGAATTACTCCACTTGGGAAAGTTGGCCTTATACTGGTGCTAATGGTGACCATGAGTTTATCGGTGGTCGTTTCGATATGTCTAAAGTAGGCATGTATCATATATCAGTTAATCTGCTGATGAATCATGACAGTCCGGAGGTTGTCGATACATATACTGGTATACTGTGTATTATAACACCAACACTAGCATTCGCAAATCTTGCTGTAAGTACATTCAGCAGAGAGTAAGGAGGTAGAACTATGACACTAGCACCATTGAACGCAACACTGAACGTGATAGCACCACCTACATTGGGGGTACCTGTAATAGCTGCCGGCACTGTACTAGCAACTGGGTATTACGATGATCCAAATACCGGTCAGCGCTACTACTACAATGCCAGCACTGACCAGTGGTACTACCAGTTAGGTACTGATCTGATTCCACTATCAGTATCGTGGGCTGCTTCACCTACACCAAAACTCGACCTTACCGAAGGTGACGTTCTGAGGTTTAACCTTACATTGAGACATATAGGGCCAGCAGTAACACGCGAGTTCTATGTTGCGGTAGGTACCAACAAAACATCAGGCACGTTCGATGAATGGTTCGGGTACAACCAGACTACGCAAATTTCCATTCCTGCACACACTGCATTGACCATTGTAACTGGTGTGCATGTGGACCTCATTATTCCTGGAGGTGCATTCCTTTCAAACCATGACGGTGAAGACGGTGCAGCCTACTGCAAGATTATGAATGGTGTTGTTCTCGTAGAGGGTGAGAATGCTACACCATACTACTACGACGTATGCCACATAGTATCTGTTGAAGGAGAATTCACTGACCTAGCTATTGCCAGCTTTGCGAGGATATAGAATGGTTCAACCCCTAGTATCAACTCTGGAGTTAATTGGAGGACCTTTTGAGGTTGAGATAGGTGAAACCTGGCGTGTTGGCGTCACTTTCAACTATCTTGTCCTTAGAGAGGTCACCATTGTGCTTAAAGCATCGCCATTTACACGTATTACAGGCATCCTGAACAGGGTAGATAGTCTCTCAGCACAAGTCGAGGTGACACTCCCTCCTGTAACTGTACTAACTCCAGTGGAAATGGCGATTGAGATGCCGTTCTTTGGTTCGAGTGATGGTGGTATCCGTGATGGTACCTACGGTCTAATTGTCGAGATACTAGGAGCTGATGTTAATGCACAGGAAGATAATGTCATAATTGTCAGTGGTAATCCACCTGGACTACTTTCACTAATACCGTCATTGGTTACTGTAATGATTATGGGTTTGATGATGAATATGATGGGAGGACTCACAGGGGAACAAGGGAGGTAAATTATGGGTTTGTATCTAACCACAGCAATAACTAGTCCGAAAGTTGTCGCCGTAGGAGGTGTAGTTGCAGGAGACATTGTCATTACATCACCAAGTGCTGGCAACTTTTACCTGTTAATGGAGCAGTATACAGCTGCATTGGTAGTTATACCGGGTTCCCGTGCATACCTGTATCAGGCAATAGCTGATGACCCGTACGTCAATAACACAGTTCTCTATACATCAAGAGCCCGGGCAGCAGCTGGTGTCGAAGAAGAGGCTTCGGTAACGTTAACCATGCTCAATACTGACTGCCTCTTGTATGTATTCCTGAAACAGAGAGCCTCAAATGTGGATGCAGGAGCATTCGTTGTCGGTACTACATACGAAATTATGGTAGTCGGGACAACGGACTTCACACTGATAGGTGCAAGTGCTAGCACTGTCGGGACAACATTCACAGCAACGGGTGTAGGTGCAGGAACAGGTACCGCAGCTGTGCTACCGAACCCAGACTCCGATGACACAGTAGACTACATTTCTATCGAACTCTTATCAGCAGTTCCATCAACTGGTATTGAAATAGACTCTATCCTGAATCTCATGATTACCATGATGATTGTTGTAATGATGATGAAAATGATGGGTTCATCAATGCAGTAGTTGCTCCATCTGACGAATATGATGGGAGGGTTAACAGAGGAATAATGACGACTGAAGTAAATACGGCTGCAATTGTCGATGCCATAAAGCTCTTTGCTGTAGACTGGGGATACATTATGACTCCTTTACCTCCGGGGGGTAATGCTATTGCTGACAGTAATAGGAGCTGGGCAGCTAATATACACAGGAACCGCTTAATCAAGATACTTATAAGTGGTGTTGTACAGCAGACAGGAGTTATTGTGTCGAACACAGCTAACACACTGATTGTTGGACAGGCTTGGACTGAGTCAATTCCTGTTGGTGCAATGTACTTCATCTTTGACAGGGATGATGTTCAGATACTTGCCGATGCACTTGGTGGCGGTACAGTAATATCTATTACTAATCCACTGCCAGTTGACATTACACCTGCACTGAAAACTACATCACAGATAATTACCTTGGCTATTCTGGCTGCTGCAGCTACTTCGGTAGTGGCAGATTGTACTACTATAGACCTTCGCAATGGTCCTGGTTCACTTACGATTACGGTGGTAGCGACCTTCAATGCCGCTGCTACTCTTGGGTTACGGGTACATGTGAGAACATCAAGAGACGGTGTTATCTGGGACACAGTGGACTGGGATACGTGGATTGGAGATTTTACTGCAGGTGCAACAGTCATAGAAACTGAGAATTACGCCACTGGACCAATGTTCCTAAATGTCCTGATAGAAAATCTTGATGCTGCACAGACAATAACGGCACTTGGTGTACACGCATCAGTAGGGGGATAGAATGACATCGGTATCAAATAAGAGACCACCGCTGAGAGAACTGTTAGCCTTATTCCGGTCAACGATTGCTCGTCAGGGTGTCACAACTGCTGCCGGTGCTGCAACGGGTGACTCTATTATTGATGCTGGTCTGATAGGGTTTGGTGCCAACAGTTTCTTCACAATGCTCCTTATTGTATATCCTGGACAACAAGAGCTTGTTGATTCCATGGATATTACTGCCTTTAATAATGCTACCGGCGAGATAGACATGAGCACTGCATACAAAGGTGTCGCAGCAGCTATCCCGGTTGGGGTACCGTACATCATAGTTACTTTCAAATTCGTACCTGCTGAAGTTGCCGCATTAACGGCATTGGTTACTGCGTTAATGGCAGATGTAGGTGACCCAACTGGAGAAACCATTGATAATCTGGCAGACAGGTTTGGTGATATTGCAAGATCTCTTGACCTTATGCTTGGTGATAGATGGGATGCAGCAGGAGATTTAGGTACAGACATTACCACCATTCTTGCAGCACTCACTGGTGCTACAGGTGGATTCAATGAGCAAGCAGATGTAGCAATTAACGAGGCTGTTACTGCTGCTGAGGTCTTTATCATCACATTTACCGCTGCTACTACCAGATATATATTGAGGGACTTGCGGATAAAGAGTGAAGACCCAACCCAACCTAACAACATCACTGTAAAGCTGTATACACTTATCAATGATGTGGAAATTAACGTTCAAAGTTTCGTCATTACTAATACAAACTTCGGGACATACTTCTCCCTCATGGACATGTTTGGAGTTCCACATGTTGCCGGAGATTCAATACGAGTCAGTTTGCAAGGTAGTGCTGCTGGTCCGTATACTGTAACTGGACAATATTCACATGGCAAGACTAATGTGTAGGGGGTAAGGAGATGACAACTAAAGAGAAGATTGCGCAGATAAGGTCAAAGCTTGATATGATTGCTAGTTATCAATTCATGGTGGACGCCAACAACTTCGAGGGTGATACCATTACTGATATGAAGGGTAATACTAAAGACATATGCGATGCAATCAAAGATCTGGTAACCGGGATAAAAACCGATATTGACAACTGGGGAGGTTAATTTAACCTGATAGATATATCCAAGTAGGAGGCAGTGTATGACCACTGATAGTTGGATTGATAGACTTGGTAACCCTAAAAAGAATACATTTGATGCGCATTCTGTAGCAGGACTACTTTTTGGAGTCCACTCCACTATCAGCATACTTTTTGTGATTCCAGAAGCTGTTGGAGCTATCAATGGACACAATACAGCGATTCTGACTGAGCTTCAAAAACTAGGGCGCGTGGATACTATTACTCAAGCGGATGCGTTGACTTATCCACATTTCGCTGGATATAATATGGTATTCTGCGGGACTGATAACGGGACAGTTTGGGTTGCAGCTAACTTGGCTCATGTGAAAGAGTTTCCCGAACCAGTCATATGTGTAGATGCCACTGTTGCTGCTTACCTTCTGATAGGGACTGATGGTGGAGATGCAGCAGCTAAAACAGTTCTGACAGCCATCACTGAAATCAAAGCAAACGACCTTGGAATAGGAGATGAAGGTATTACAGGACTAGCCGTTGGAGCAAACACTATATCGTCAGCTACTATCTACAACACTCTTGATATGTCAGATGCCGATATTACTGAGACATTCTTTGGCACTGAGGCCGCAGCTGTTAATACTGATGTTCTTCTCGGTGCGGTGTTCAAGCGACAACCAGATAGCACAAGAGGGATTCTTAGTGACGGGTCTGAAGCTACAGGCAGTCGATACTTTTTTGGACCAGCCTATAGTGCAGCAGACCTAAATACCTTGGGCCTAGCAGTAATTGAACTGATCGGTCACATGGCCATCCAAACTACAACGGCTGCTGTCGGTATTGAGATTTCTGGGGACATTGGAGACCTTGAGACCAAGCTATTCGGAAATCAGGCTACTGAGTTCAATAACGGTAATCCATTAATCGAGTATCTTACTGGTCGGAACTCAAGCGGAACTAGGTTGCCCGTCGGTAAGTCGATCTACGACCTCTTGGGAATTGGTTATCTTGATGGCGCAGGTGGGTTTAACCTGGAGAATCTTCGAGATGACCTACGTACATTAGCACAATACTTAATTGACGGAGATGCTGGGGCTGAGGTAGGAGGAGCCTTAGCTAGTGGGGTGTCTTTACCGGATATGATTACCACCTTGACAGCACTGGTTGACGACCTAGAGGGCCGCTTAACCGCTGCTCGGGCTGGCTATCTTGATGAGCTGGATTTCGACCTTCAGGGCTTACTCAACACCATTGCGGGGTACATAGATGCCGAAATAGGCACTATCATTACATCTCAAGGTCGCCAACTCTTCTCACTGGACTTCTGGAGTGAGTTTGACGAAGAAGTACAGGTTGCCGCTGCTGCCGGCACTTTAGCCCTTGCTAATGTTACTGTAGCGGATTTACCAGCCGGAGCCACTGTAGTTCGCGCAATAGCCATGTTCAAATGCCGCATGATTGAGAATATCTACGCTGGAGTAAACAAACTGGATGGTGCTACGGTTGCCACCACCAGCCAAGTCATTCAGGTCCGTGACGACACGCCCGGCACCTGGCGCGATGCTATCAATTTTGTAGATGACCAGTTTACCCTGGCCGATACAGCAAGGGAAGGCGGGGATGTTCTCATAGGGCAGGTCGATATTGCGGTTGAAGTTGATGGAAATGATACCTATAACTTCCAGTGGCTTTTGGCTAATGCCGACCAAGACTTCATCAACTTTAATGATGTCCAGGTGGGATTAAGAATATGGTACAGCGTGTAAGGAGTGTCTTATGATAGCTATATTTAATGAATCAGTATCTGTGGGGAAGAATAAAGTCGGCGTTATTCACTATAAGCCCGAGAGGTTGACGGCAGAACAAAAAGCCAATGCAATACTCTTGGACATCGACGAAGTGGATATGCCAAAGGCTGATGTTATTGCTGGTAAAACCGGTATCCTCTATATCAATCCGCAGACCAAGAAACTGTGGTACGAATATGAGGATAGACCTCTTACTCAAGATGAATTACTGATGGAAATCTCGGCTAAATTGACCGAATTGATTAACGTGGCAAAGGGGACGTAATGCCTACTTTGTATATGGCTGGTAGTACCACTCTAAAGATATATCAGTATGATATGCCGGGTTTAGCCAAGATAGCGGAGAGCATTGCATACGGTGATTCCATCTATGGGATGATTTCATTAGGTAGCTACGTCTATGCAGGAGGTTACACCACCGAGAAGGTTTGGAAGGTTGACCCCACAGATATGTCGGTAGTAGAGGAAAGCCTTGGCTATGGTGGGGCTATCAAAGCTGTAACTGCAGACGCTAGTTATATCTATGCAGCCGGCCGGGTAACCAAGAAGGTTTACCAGTACGACCCATCGGATTTGGCAAAACTAGCGGAGAGCATTGCCTACGGAAACGATGTCAATGCGTTGGCTGCATACGGTGGTTATGTCTATGCAGGCGGTGTTGCAACCCAAAAGGTTTGGAAGATTGACACATCGGATATGTCGAAGGTGGGCGAGAGCCTTGACTATAGTGGAAGAATCATGGCACTGGCTGCAGACGCTAGTTATGTCTATGGATGCGGTTGGACGACCCAGAAGGTTTACCAATATGACCCTTCCGATATGTCGAAAGTAGCAGAGAGCCTCGGTTATGGTGGAGATATGTGGGTGCTGGCTTTAGACGCTAGTTATGTCTATGCAGGTGGTGCGGGAAACAAGAAGGTTTACCAGTACGATCCTTCGGATATGTCGAAAGTAGCAGAGAGCATTACATATGGTGGGCAAGTCAATGAAATACTATCTTTAGATGGTTTCATCTATGCATCTGGTACCATTACTCAGACAATCTGGAAGATTGACCCATCGGATATGTCAAAGGTAGATGAGAGCACTTCCTACGGGGGAGATGTCTGGGCAATGACCTGGAATGAATATCCGCTAGCAGGGGGTGGAATAGAGGATAAATCTGCCAATATGGCAGCCAAGATGATAGCGGGGGGACTCCTATGATAAACAGGGGGTATAAATGGACGGACCACTAATCGCGACAATAATCAGTTCTTCGGTGGTGGTTGGTGGTGCTATAGCCGGTAGTTACTGGAGACTCATGGGAAGAATAGGTAACCAGGATAAGTCAATAGCCGAGTTAGGGGGACACATTCAGGGACTTGATGGAAAAATTGACGGTCTCCATATTGCTTCTCAAAGTTTCCAAGACCAGTTTGGCGACCTTAGTAAACGGTTCGACCGGATGGACAGACGAATCAACGGTACAGTGGATAAGACCGACTAGAACACTTATGGAGGTTACACTTGAGGTACTCAATCCTATACGCAGATGAAGACCAAGTTCGGTCCGCAGGCGGTAAAAACATAAAGAGTATGCGGAACGGGAATATTGTCTTTGCTGACCTAGAACCGAAACAGGCGATTGTTCTCGAAAATACCGGTTGCATAGTTGTTCCTGTGGAGAAAATAGGGGTGTCTGTGGGACCACCTACTCCAATCGCAGGTGTAGCAGTGTATACTCCCATTGCTCTTGTAGAGGGAATGGGACTAAATGACATCAGAGAGACAACTGACCCTCCACTTCGAGGATTCGGCTACAATCTCGCCATTGTAGGCACTGGCATAAGGTCAACACATGAACTCCTAAGGGGACGAGTTGTTCTCAGTGCAAATTACACAGATGACCCATCTGGAGATGGATTTGACCACGATACAGGTGTTGCATCAATAGCAATTGCCGTTGCCCCAGATTGTAATATTATCGATGTGAAAGTTGTTGATAATGATGGCGTAGGTTCAGAGGAAAACGCTGTTGAGGCTATAGATGACTTAGTTACATTCTATGATAATGGTCATCAGTATGCACCTCACGTTATAAACCTCAGTTTCGGTGCTCCAGATACAGGTAACCCCAATACAGCTCTTCGAGTTATATGCAGAGAGGCAATAGATAGAGGAATCTATGTTTTTGCTGCTGCAGGCAATTCTGGTCCTACATCTGGTACAGTTCATTCTCCGGCAGCAGAACACCATGTGATTGCTGTAGGGTCATGTAATTATGAACCCTTCAGGATTAGTAACTTCAGTTCAAGGGGACCAACCATAGAGGGCTATGTCAAGCCAGACATTGTAATGGTAGGTGAAGATATTGAAATGGCAAGTAGCAGTAGTGATACTGCCACGGTAGCTAGAGGTGGTACTAGTTTCTCAGCTCCTTTCGCATCAGGTTTAGGCATCATACTCAAGAGTGTTGGAACAGATTGGGAAACGTTCAACGGTCTAACACTGCCGTTATCTCCGGAAAACTTTGTAGAGGTATTTTCGGCCTTAGTTGGTGTCAAACCTGAGGGAGTAGCTACTGGTAAAGACAATATATACGGATATGGATTGCCGTATGGTCCATCAGTGGCACAGTATATCGGACCTACTGTCACCGCTGAAGAAGTTAACATACTCTCATCGCTTATCTCTGTAATGGTAATAAGTATGATGGCAGGAGTAATGACCAAGATGAACTAGGAGGTTTAATATGGAAGATGACTTTATGAAACCTATGCTTGGAATTATGATGGCACTCGTGATGGTATCAGTATTGTCATCAGTTGTGGGGGCCGCACCCGCACCAGCACCAGTGGATCCACCACCAACACAAGTGTTCGAGTGTCCATTGGAACCTGGTTTGTTCTTCAATACCTATGAAGAACTATATCAGCACTTTATCATAAATCATCCAACAGAACCTATTGATATAGTGTGGGGATAACCGAATAATAAGGAGGAATAGCAATGACAACCGTACTACCACAGATTCAAGCAGTAATACAGGCAGCAGAGGATCCAACGTTCGAAGGCGGTTCAGCGCAGTCAGCCGTTGCAGTGTTATCTAATCCAACAACAGCGCCGTTCACATTCGATGTTGAATTATACTTGGACGTATTGAAGGCGGCATCATCGGGTATAATCAGTGTCGCTATACCTGCTGGTGGGTCAACTAACGTACCTCTAGCAGTTATTATGCCTGGTCTTCCGGGAACATATCAAGTATACCTCGATGTGAAAGTCAACAATGTACTGATTGGACATTTCCTGGCAACCGAAGACGTGGTGATAACAGTTACACCTGACATTGATTTAATATCAATTACATGGTAAGGAGTGGAGTATGCCACAGTTTATCGAAGGTGAGTCCAAAACAGCAACGATTCTTTTCTCGAATCCGACAGAGGTGACATTTGACTACAGTGTAGTTGTCTATCTAGGTGTAAATGCTGTAGTCTCATCGTTGCAAGAATTCAATCTTGTTTCTGGTCAGCAAAAGAGTGTAGACTTCAGCCTTAATATGCCAGCAGTAGCAGGTACATATGAGGTATTTATTGACGTGTATGTCGGCGGTATACTCCTGAAGCACTACCAGGCAAATGAGAGCATAGTCATAATAGTTGCACCTGTATCGGATCCTGGTTACATAAACTTCGCGGTTGCTGGAGTAAACTGGCGCGATACAATGGTTGATTGGAATTCTACAATCCGCGTAGGACCATTCTGGGCAGGGTATGCGTCAATCATAGCAGAAGGTGGCAATCGGTACCACCCACTAGATGAATTGATACACTTCAGGGTACGGATAACAGGAAACATGACTCATCCTTTCTACGGTGATTTCGATGTAGATGAATTTCTATGGCATCCATACCCGACACTAACAGTGGAAATCGGAGGAAATTACAGAACTGGTCCTACTTCTGGTGCACAGATCTATACGACTTTCGGAGCCGATGTTCATGATGGAGATATAATCTACTATAACGATGGAGGGTAGGTGTAAGCTATGTCCCAGGTAATAACAGTAGGCAGCAATCAGTGGACAGTATCAATAGCAACAACTAATGCTGATTTGATAGCTGGACTGAGTGGAATTGCTAGCATCCCTGCTAATACAGGGATACTATTTGACCTTGGTAGTGACAGGAATACTATTGCCATAAACATGTCAGAAATGCTGTTCAACCTGGATATTGCCTTCATAAACAGTGCCAGTGGTGTTGTTGGTATTCTGCGGAACGTTGCACCTGGAGACGGTGTTGCGTTTGATAAGGGTAGTGGACTCGGTGCAAGATACTTCCTTGAGGTTAATGCAGGCGAGATGGTTGACTTGAATGTTGGTGACGGTGTAATTATTGGTAATGGTGTAGTTGATGACGATGTAGTTGACGATGGGAATAGCGCTGTGCAGCCAACATTCTGGCTCGGATTGATAACAGCAATAGTGGCAATATCTCAGATTGCTATTGTCAGCTCTGGCACCTACAAGGCTGTGAGGAAGGACATAAAGGAAGCAAAGGAGTAGGGAAGCATTATGTCAATGAACGGAACTTCATATGAGGAGTACAAAGGCTGGTACATTGCTCCCGGTATAACTATGGCTTCACAGGGAATATTTGAGTATAATGTGTATGCTTCAACGGAGATGTACTTCTCGAAGGAAGCAGTCCATGAGGCCAGTAGCAGAGATGAAGCGATGGCATGGGTTGATGCGTATGGGGATGAATCCCATATTAAGGGAATATGGAGACCCTCAGTATAGGAGGTTAGTAATGGCACTTGATGATGACATAGATAAAGCTGAGAAAGAAGAAATGAAGTCCCAGGAAATGTACAGGATGATGGCCGTTGAAGCAGACAGAGCTGGACAACTTGAAATGGCTTTCGAAATGAGGAGAATAGCTGACGATGAGGGTAGACACGCTGCAGCAATGCGCCAGATGCACACAAGTATGCATGCTTCACCCGAGATAATGAGGAGTATACACGGGCCTGGTGGAAAGGTAAGTCCACGTGAAAAGGCTGATGAGGTTCTTGGTAGAATTAGTCAGTCTTTGGACCTTTCTGAGCCTCAGTCATCCCGTATCTCATTCCCCAGAACCACAGGTGACTGGTCCGACCTAGCAGGTCGTATTAAGGATTTTGATCCCCAAAATATGTCATTGCGAGGCGAGGTAAACCGGTTACCAACCGACATCTACGATGACGAAGATGGCGCTACCGATTCTAAGAGGAAACTGTTCGACCTTGCAATCGGTTTTGGCATTTCCTAAACCAATACAAATAGGGC
>SDBU01003776.1_pt1 | contig 19079 bp, 24 predicted proteins | sample 2277071 | NCBI WGS metagenome assembly SDBU01 (sample SAMN10397929, study PRJNA504765) | marine sediment metagenome | isolation source: marine sediment core GS08_GC12, 126 cmbsf | place: Arctic Ocean: Gakkel Ridge, Loki's castle | collected 2008 | reverse complement strand
TTGGCCTAATATTTTTCATCAGGGTTGTAATATCTTCTTCGGACTGTTTGCCACCAAACCCATCTGCCATCCTTTAACCGGACGGGCCTCCAAGCAAACCAAAGAGTTTCTTTTTCGTGGTTTTGTTTCCACTTTTCTCTTATCATCCACTGCTCTTCTTTTGTTCTACCCCAAATCATGGCTTATCTCCTTCCGCGTCGTGGATCGTGCCGATGATTTTTCCCCGCGTCTTTTCGCAAACATTATGATAATATAACGAACAACGAGCTTCTCTCAAATCCCAACCACTAACCGTCCACCAAACTCTTGAAATAATGCCCTGGGCGTCCTTATACAAATCACCATCATAGATTTCTACGCCTTCTATATCTATATCCCCCGTCCAAAACTCAACCACGTAGCGGTCGGTGACATTGCATAATAAAGCTCCGCGTTTATTAAACAAAAGATGTCCGTCGTGGCGAAGATGATAACACGGCAAAAATGAATCTGGCACATACTGCTTTTTCACTTTATCCCACAGCCTATATTTATCCATCATTCACTCCTGTCCGCCGCGATTGCCTCTCTTAAGCTCGGCCATGTAAATTTAACTACCCCGCCACATTCACCAATCCGGTCAAATGTACTTGGGCCTAATAATTTCAACATTGCCGACGCTCTACAATTAGCGATCAATATAGTTGGCCGTAATTTGCCGTATCTCTTATCTAATATCAGCGTTAAACTTCGTCGTTCAAAATCTGTTTCCATTCGCTCTTGACACTCATCAATAACCAGAAGGTGTGGTTTAATAAATATATTTATGGCTTGTTCTTCTGTTAGTGGATTTTTGTCCTTGAACGCCTCTCTTAATTTCATACCAATTTCACGGCATCGTAAATACATAGCGCTTTTGCCTGCTCTGCAATTTAGCCGAATCATCTCAACTGCCATTTGTGTCTTGCCATTTCCACGATCACCTAAAAATAAACGGATGCCGTAACCACCTATAACTGATTGATAATCATACCATTGCTTTGCCCACGCCTCATGCTTCAAAAGGTCGGCCAATTTTCTATCGGCGTGACGGTTGTCAACTTTCGCTTCTTGCCATAAAACAAGCTCTTTGTTATGTTGGGCTACATCTTTTTGTCGCTGCTCATAAGCCTTGACCTCCTCCGAGGACTGGCAGGCTCTTTTTAGCCCCGGCATAAGGGATTTCATCGCCCGTGGTTCCGTCCGCTTTTCTTTGGTTTCCATGGTTAACCTCTAAATCTGTGTCCAATATTTCATCTTCCCACCTGCGACCATTTAGCCAAGTGGCTGCATTGGGAACGAATTGGCCATTCTCTTTTACCCAGTCATGAGTTTGCTTATGCTTCCTCACAGCCTCAAGTATCACCTCTTTTAATTCTGGGCCGATTTTCTTCCATGCGACCCTTGCATCTTGCTTGCTTTTCTTTTTGGGGTACTCAGCCCAAAACCCACCAAAGCCTTCCAAATCCATTGATTTGGATTGTTTTGCTTTGACTTTGACTTGATTTGAGTTGTCTTGTATTGTATTGTATTGGCCGGGACTTCCCAGGATTCCCGCGGGATTACTTGATTCGCTGTTTGCCAACCAACACAACCGCTTATCACACAACACCTTAACAGCATACTCAACTTTAGATTTTGACACAGATAACAAAAAAGCCAAATCGTCAATATTTGCGGGACTTCCGTCCCTTTCAACCCGCAAAACACCTCTTTGTCCCGCCCCGGAATCCCCGGCAATTTCAAGGAGTTTGCAAAATATACCAAAAACCTCCATAGCTCGGCCTTGTGCAATCCCCAAAAGACGACGATAGCCATTGCTTTGTGAATGTCCATGAACCTTGAGCCGGACATATTTGAGCGGGCCTGCCCGCAGGTCTTTGTCGCTGGTGGCAGCGTGACCCTTACTGTTCACCTCATATCGTTCAAGCCATTCGTGGATCACATACACCTAATAATCCCTTGTTCTAAATGCGCTTTCTCTCTATCTCTACCATCCCAGGCTTGCCGCAGTCTCGGCATGGGTGGCTTTCACTCACAACAAACCTCAACAATTTTTCTATCAGTTGCGACCAGCTTATCTTGGTCCACCACAACTCTACCCCAAACCAAAACACGGGTAAGTACATTATCGTTAGGTTTATATTGTGCTGCGTGTGCTTTACTCAACGATGCGTGTAACCCGGATTCGCACATTTTAAGATTGTCTTCGTGTAAATGTTCGCCGACTTTAACTGTTTGGCCATTACGCAAAAATAAGCCTTTGTTTTGTTGGCGGATGTAATGCCACGCCAGCCACGCCGCCTCTGGGGGTAATGTAATTTCCCCATCCCCATACCCATCCCCAGACCCATACCCATACCCATCCCCAGACCCAGACCCATACCCATCCCCATCCCCAGACCCAGACCCATCCCCATACCCATCCCCATACCCATACCCATACCCATACCCATACCCATACCCATCCCCAGACCCATACCCATACCCATACCCAAACCCATACCCATACCCATCCCCATACCCATCCCCATACCCATACCCATACCCATACCCATCCCCAGACCCATCTAACTCCATGGCTCAGCCTCCCATTGTTTAACTGCCTTGTTTGTTGCATCCATAACAGCCGTCACACCATTTAGCTCTATATAAGGAATAGCATGCGTAATCCTCGATCCCTCTTGGGGGCCGATGCTGGCCAATCCCAATACGCCCCGCGTTGTACTTGACCAATAGACGGCCATACGAACATTTTTTAGTTTCACAATATCTTTGTCTTGCGAAACAAACTCACCACAAAACACGCCGCGCCTGTCTTTGTCTGTTGTTACTACCACCATTCGTTCCATGTCATTACTCCCTTATAAAAGAATTCCTAAATATACGGCCGGGCGTTGCGGCAACGAGCCGCAATTGCGTTTGTATTCAAGTATTTTCTTTTTTCTTGGTATTTTCCAACATAGATAACTCACCTTTCATTAAGTGGCTTTCACTTCGTACTTTTCACTTTTAGCGCCCGGCCCTGTTTCCTTTCTTTTGGTCTAACGATTTATCATCTTTGTCGGTATGTAACCCGTAAGCCACACGCCGAGCAGGTTGTTTGTAGCCAAACCAGGTGCCATCAACCTCTATGGTCCCATGTTCGGCCACGTATGCCTTCATAGCCTTTTCCATCTTGTCGAGCCTGCCCTCTTTAAGTGCAGCGTATTGCAGTAGATACTTTTGGGGATCGTCCATCAACTCTTTGGCTTCACCGATTACATGGGGACAAATAGCTGTTGCCGGACAGGTGCAGCATTTGTCTGGATCAGGCCAGGCATCCCGGCAATCACTAAGAAAAAGCTGTACTACCGTCTGTACCTGGCCCTCGATATTAAAGAAGTCATCCTCTCTCTTAATCAGGGCGTAGGCAGGATGTCCGTGTCTGGTCTGGGCATAAAACCAATGGATTGTCTGTACTTCCGGTATCTCTCGCATTAACAACCAGCAACCGAAACGGGTCTGAAAAGCGCTTTGAGCTTGGGCATTGGTCATATCCTTCCAGCCCGTTTTCCAATCGGTTACGACCAGGGTATCTCTCTCCCTCCCGGCCGCAACTAAATCCAGACATTGTGAACAGACAACCGGGCCCCGCTCATGTGTACCTTTAAGGAATACAGTTGAATATTGCTTTTCTATTCCGATAATTCTTTGGGCAGAGGTGCGTCGCAGGTCATAGCCGAGCCGCCCCAAAGCCTCAACGACTTGGGGCTGGACATCGGGTCGGGCTTTGCGGGCCTCGTCGCGGATGTATTCTACAATATCGAAGTCCATATTACCTTCCGCTTGCTCCAGGCCGTCAGCAAGTATCCTGTGGCCCTCAATACCACAGTCGCTATGTCGGTTGACATCTTTTACTACACCGTCATCGATCGCCTGGGCCCTGAAAGGGCAGGTCGCCCTCTGCTCCAACTTCGTCCGGTCCAGTAGTATCGGCGGCAACTGTGGCATCGTTATTAGGTCCGCCAGGCTCTTTTGTTTCTGCCTCGTTTTCTCGAACAGTATTTTGATCGGGTCCGGTATCTCCGCTTGGCTCATCGCCATTCTCCTTTATCAAGGCTTTTATAACATCCGGTATGCCGCTGTCTTCAAGTGCCATTAAGGTATCTGTGGTTAACTGCACGCTCCAGTTGCCAAGTTTATCGTAATCTAGGGCTTCTCCGCCATGCAGATAGGCCATATAGTCCAACAACAGATTGCCACATTGTCCATAAATACGGTCAAATTTCTCTGGGTTAATAAGTTCGGTAAACTTATCAGCCAACTCCTGCATCAACATTTCCAAAGTCTTAACCGGCGATTCGCCCTCAATCCTATCGCCCCGTTTGGCAACTTCGGGCATGTTGGGTGTATCGTATACTTGCTCCTCTTCTTGAACTTCCTCGTAGATACGCAGGCCCTTTAGAATATCAGGGAAGTTATCGCGCAGATTGAATGCCCTGGCCTTATATTTGAGCATCCTTTTGGGATGTAATCTCCAGACCGGCTTGTCTGGATTATTCCACAATTTAGCCGTCTTGGCATCCTCGACAGAATATTCTGTATGGAGCAACTCTTTATCACCTTTTCGATAACTATAGCAGTGGGCAACCATCTGTTCGCCCTTTCCAACAAGTTCTTCTTTGAACCCATCCAGTAAGCCGCTACGTCGAACCAGTCCAAGTGCGGTATCGCCCCAAACCGTCGGGCTGCCATTTACTACGCAAATACCATTTAATGCTTGCATCGTAGCCAATCCAAGCTCGCGCCCATATACTATACCAACAACAATGGCCTCCGCCGTTTTATATGATCTGGGGGCCAAGCCGCTCGCATGGATAAACTTAGCCATTCGCCACAGTTCGTCTATGGTGTTCAAAATTAGGCCATTTTCGCCCATCTTGACCGGCACTAACGCCGCCGTTTCTTTTGTATCTTCTGTCATAGTCAATCTCCTATTTAATGAGCTACGCCCCGATAATCATCTGGTATAATTACCGAGTCCTTGCCTTCGTCACGAGCCGCTGATATACAATCTGCACACGGCTTGACGATTATGGCAGAAGTTTCGTACTCTTTATCGACCTCTTCTAAGTCTGAGCCGCAATCGCATCGAATGGTTATTGCTATGTTCGCCATAATCAACTCCTTAACTTGGCCCCGGCCCGACCATCCCGGGGCTCAATCTCATTAGTATTCTACTCGGCAGTTAAAAGAGCCGGCGGTTCATATTTGAGGTCTTTGAGTTGTTGCTTTGCTTGTCTTAACGCTATGCTCGCCTTTTCTATGCGAAATAATACAACCTGCGCTCCCTGCTTGAACTCCCGGTCATAAATGGCAAGTCGCTCCTCGTTTGTTTCTTTTACGACATCGTTAATGTCCATGATAAATCTCCTTGTTTACTCGAATTCCTTTTTGATAAGTTGGATAATTTCTACGCCAATTGTTTCTATTCTCGCCACCAACTCCGACGGGAATACTATGTCCATGCTGCCATATGCGTCATTGAAAGATTTGTTTGCAATTTCTTTTTTGCCTAGCATAACCGCATAAGTGCCCGTGATAGTTGGGGTACCGTTATCTTTTTTTTCATATTTCCAGTCTTTTACTTCGATTCTCATATCCATGTCAATCTCCTAATCTTGGCCCCGGCCCGACCATCCGGGGCCGCCGTCATTTATTCTACAGCATTAACAGCCAAACTCGTTATTCCCAAAATGGCAGCCACAGCAATATCGACAAGCTCGTCATGGAAATCTCTCACGTTGTCTGCGCGTAGGGCCTCTAGTAGTTCGTCATATTCTTCTGCTATTATGCCAAAGGTTTCGTGGGGACCAATGAATGAGCCCCTGTGTTTTTGTTTTAATCGCATAAGGAGTTTGTCTCTAACCGTATTAAAGCTAAGGAGGATTTCTGCATCTGACATTTCTTTTCTTTGGTTCATTATAAATCTTTCAATTGGCCCCGGCCGAGCTGACGGCAAAACCGGGGCCTTGCTCACACGAGCACTAACTAAATTTCAAATGGCCGTGGCAGGAATCTAACCCGCTCGGTAGCTTTCGGTAATCTAATAGTGTCGGTGCACCATAGCACTAAACCCACATGCAGGCTACTGAGTCGTTTATTGAAAGCTCAGTATATTGCGCTTCGTCATTACCAGGCGTTGTTAATCCTATCGGACATCTACCAGTAACCTTCCCTGCGTTTCACACACGCCGCACGGCCATATTTACTTTTCTAAATAGCGGCGAGGGCCGGATTCGAACCGACGCAGGCATCAGTCTAGCGTTCTATCCTGTTTAGTATGTTTAACCAACAACTTAAAGCACCATCTAGCGTACTTCATGTTTGCCCACGGCCAAACATAGTGGCATTCGTAGCCAATCATTGCCACCCTCGCCATATTAAATTATCAATAATGTGTTGCGGCTGAAAGCTAACAACCGCAACACGCCGACCAACGGGACCTACTTTTCTCTCTCGGCCTCCCAGAGTTCGTGCAGCTTGTCTGCCATAACACGACAAGCAGTTTGGAAGGCAGCAACGGATGCAGATGTATAATCACCATTAGAGATTATTCCTGCCGCCGCATCTAATTTCCCCCAAAGGGTTTCGGAATCTGTTGAATAATTGGTGCATTTTTGCATTGGGCATCTATGGCAATCATACGAGCCCCTAGGGTTCTTAAAGCGAATACACAACGAGCAATATCTTGCTCCAATATACTCCATCCAAATAAACTTAAAACTACCGTCTAGCTCCCTCAACTCCTTCACCGTAGCCATAGCCAAGTCGTAATATTTATCAGCACACTCTTCAAGGGAACCAGCCAATGAATCCTTTGCCGTCTCTTGGACCTGCTCTTTTGTGAGCCAGACGATGCGTTTGCGTTTGGGGGTTGGAGGGAGTTTGGGGATTTCCATCCAATGAGTAACTTGGTCAATTTGCGTCCACCCCCTATTTCTAATGAGCCACCGAAGCCAATGATCGTGGGAGTAATACGCCGTTGCGTAATATACATCGGCCGCGTCATTAACGATCCTGACTATTACTTCACGGGTAGCAGGCTTGCCGATACTTGCTAGAGGCGGCTCGCTCGCCGGGTGCAGGGTGGGGGAGGACCGTTGCTCGCTAATGATTTCGCCATGCCAGTTTTTAAGTTGCTTTTCTAGCTCCGTAATATCAGAAGCATACGCAGACTCAAGATTAAGTAGTTGGTGATCCCTGAGTCGCCTATTGTCTAGTTCCAACTCCGCTATCCTAGTGTTAGCGTCTGTTATGGCAATCTTCATGCCAATATTCCCGGCGTTTTTCACGTAAGCGGCCTGAAGCAGTTTATCGGAGCTTTCTAACGCGGCCTCCAACTCCGCTACTTTGCTCTCCGCGGCGTCACAACGCCTTCCCCAAAGCATGATCGCCTCAATGTGATCCCGCTCCAACTCCTTTATCTTATCAGCGGCCTCGCGGGCGAAATTGAGTTGGGCGACAATAGGCTTTAAAAATTCGCTATCGCTTTGATAGCAGATAAACTCGTTCCCCCAAATTAAATGTGCACATTTAATCGATACGGGGCTATATGGGTCCGGCTTGATTTCCAGCAACCTAGCCCTTCTAAACTTCCCCTCACCCTTATCCTGCTTGCGGGCGATTTTCTGACTATCGTCGTAAGTGAGGAGAATATCTTTTATTTTGCCGATTACTTCGGCTTGTTCGGTCGCTTTAATGTCCATGCTGGACCTCCCTTTTTAGCTTAGTCCAAACTTTACTAACACATTTTACTAAACCCAAGACAGCGTCTATAACTATTGTAGTGACAAGCTCTTCGACGGTATCGCGTGGATAAACCAAGGGTCGTCTATCTTCTTTGAGTAATCGCTTTAATTCGGCGTCTGGGATTTTGTCAGCATCGTCCATGATTTCTCCTTTCAAAACAAAGCCCTTACACTACTTTGGGGCGAAAGAATTCACTCATAATCTTGGTGGTATTGCTTTTTTGTTTACCTGCCCAAAGCAGCAAATCCTTTTCTTTAAGCTCGTTCATGCGACCGCTAACCGTAGAGCGTTGCCAGCCTAAATACGTTGCTACATCAGCAATACAACTTTTACCCAAAGCCCAAAACGCCTTCATTATTTCGATGTGCTGAGGGCTCAGATTTAAGCGGCGGTAACAGTCAATACTCGTTTGGGCGACTGCGGTTTTCATCTCTCTACCCTTAATAACTACTCGATCGTGGAGAAAAGCACTCCGTTTCGCAACCCTGGAGATCGTGGGAAATAGTGCAAGCGATGCTAGAATCAGGGGTTTTTTTATTCTTACTGTATTTTATGTAGCGGATCAAAGAATCAACCGCTTTTTCACCCTGTGATTTCTTAAACTTCACTAGCGCCGCAGTAACATCGATTTTGTCCCAGCCGAAGGAAGCGAGATACCAATAAAGAAGGTTTACTTTTTTTACGATGTCCATGATTTACTCCTTACAATTCCTTACCAATCGAATAGAAATTTCCTGGCTCTATTCTCCTGTCAAAGTGCAGCCTGGGCAGGCGTGAATCCCGCCCACCCAGACCGCTCCTTATAGAAAGAATCCTTCGGATAAATTGCGAACTGGGCCAGAGCGAGACCCCGGCCCAGAACGCTACACGGTCGGTCAAAACCATGCTTGTTTGGAGGAGGAGAAAATTTTGATATGCTATCATTTTGACCGACCTTTCCGTTTCTTCTTGACTTTTTGCCGTTTTGTGGTATAATTGACAGTCGAAGGAGCAAAAAAACGTCTTACTTGCATGAATAATAACACATGTATCGACTAAGTCAAGAACAAAAATAAAATAAATTTCTCTGGGCCTACCAAAATAAAAAAATAGTGCCGCGATTGGATTTAGTCCTAGTTTATTGTTATACTTAGGCTTATCATGCGGCAAACTTGCTCACAGCCGCGCAGAGGGAGCTGCCCGATTTGGCCCGCCTATCAAGGATGGTTAGCGTCCCTGCCTTGTCTTTATAGTCGCTCGACAGTGGCTTCGTATAACTCTGGTGTTCGTCGCTATTTATGGACCACTGGCATTAAGAGCCCCGCCGAGATTACTCGCCAATCTATCCAAGCATATTTGTCTGGCCTAGCTTATACACCAGGCTCATTAGCCCAGGAACGGCACGCTATAGCCAATTTCTGCCGCTGGATGGTCCGAGAGCAGATAATTTCTGCCGATCCTTGCGTTGACCTACAATTACCCAAGATTCCCAAACACGCCCCGTATCCCTTAACGCCCGATCAGGCTAATCAAGCATTGACGTTAGCTCGACAAGTGAACCACAAACTGGGATTATCGGTCCTGTTAGCCCTGAAAACCGGGATGAGGCGATCAGAGATCGCTCAATCCGACTGGCATGATTTCAATTTCGTCGGCAAAATGATTACGATACCTCGTTCGAAAAGTGGGCGCGCCAGGATTATACCATTAAATAGCATATTGTCTGCGGCGTTGTTGCCCCACAGGGTCGATCATGGGCCCATTTTCCCTAATCGCCGAGGCGATTATATCCACCCTAACACTCTGGGGCATTGGTTGCTGCCCGTGATCCGGCAGATGTCGGAGATATTCTCCGCCGGCGTAGCGGCTTACGGTCCCGGCCGGGCCTGGCACCGCTTCCGGGCTACATTTGCTACTCGGCTGGCTGAAAAGGGAGTTTCGCCCTATACGATAATGAGGTTTTTAGGCCACGCAGAGATCACAACCACTATGAGGTATATCGAAATGGCCCAAGGTTACGATGAGGCGATTGAGTTGATATGAGTTACCTATGTTGCCTAAGCTGCCTATTATGATACTTGACGCACAAAAGCCTTATAGGAGAAGAAACTCAACTCAACTCAACTCAACTCAACTCAACTCAAGGTGCCCGCAATTTCCGGGAAAAGCCCGGAAATTCCGGGAACGCCACCGAAGGGTTTTATTGAACGAAAAACTCCATTGGATTTTCATTACCTATTCCCCCCAGCCTATCTGTCGTGATAGGGCAAAAACGAACGAGAAGGGGCCTAGAATCGACGAACGGCCTATAAAATGACCCATAGCACCACTTAATCAACTGGGGCGATCTGGGGCATTTTCGCGGGGTACGCACGGTACGCATGGTACGCACCATAATGAATTTGCTTGACAATGTGGGAAAATTAAGCGATAATAATGGAAAATCTAATCAAGGAGACAGAAATGAATAGAAAGCAGATCATAACTCTAATGCTGGCAGTCACTTGCATTTTAACACCCATTGCTTCAGCCGAAGTAACTATCATTGACCATGATGCCGTAATCGAATCGGGGGATTATTACGAAAGGCTCGCTATCCGCAGCAATGCCATCGTAAGCATCACAGGAGGAACCATTGAGGAGCTTTTTGTCCTTGATTCCGCCACCGTTAATATTTCAGGTGGTAAAATAGGATATGAAGAAGGTATTTTTTCCCAAGATTGTGTTTTGATTTATGATGTGTCCTCAATTAACATATCTGACGATTCACGTATATTCGGCAATATTTATGGTTATGGGGAAAGTACAATTACCATATCCGGTGGTCTTGTAAAATCTTATGACTTGGAGTTACACGATTCAAGTACCTTAAATTACTACGGCGGAAAACTAGTTAAATGGCGGGATAATATTACCTGTGGTTTTGTCATTAGGGATTCCAGTACACTAAATTTTTATGGTGGCGATCCTTCTCCGGATTATGGCGAATACACTGGGATCAGACTAGACGACAACGCTAAAGGATATTTCTATGATGGTTCTGTAAGTGAAGTTACCGTGCAAGATAATAGTGTATTTTATATGATGGATGGTAATATCAGTGATATTTCAGCAACTTGGAACACTGAATTTGGCGGCATATATCTAGGAGGCAATGCGACCGCTTACTTGTCTGGTGGATACATACATGAGTTAGGGGGTAGCGAAAACCGTGAATACATTCCTGAGACCACCAGCATCCATATTTTTGGTAATAATCTTTATTCCGCCCCTTTTGGTGGTTCGCAGAATTCGCTTGGCATTTTGACTGGCTCCTGGCAGAACGGAGAATATTTTAATATCGATCTGGATGATGGCTATAGCTATTCCCATGTTATCCTTCACGAAGGCGAACAGCCTCCCATTCCGCCCGATGCGAATGCCTTGCCTGATTTTTCACAACCAGAAAACCTAAGCCTTGAAACAATTGTTTTCAAACTAGGCAAAAAACCCAACAGCGATTCATTGTTGCTTAAAGGCAAAATCACACTACCGCCCGGATATGATTTACTTTCTGGCAGTATAGTCGTATCTTGGTGTAATGAGGAAGTAACGATACCCATAAGCAATATTATCAAAACAAAGAATAAGCACGTTTTTGTTTACAAAAAGGTACAGAGCGACACTAAATCTCGGTATATGGTCGAATTTGATCTCAATACAGGTGAGTACGAAGTTATTTTCAAAAAAGTATCTTTGGGCTCTATGACTGGCCCCCTAACACTCTTTATTAGTTTTGGTGATTTGCGAGTATATTTATAACCAAGAACCATCTTTATCGTTCTTTACTTAAGAGCCGACGAATTTCTTTAATATCGCCTCGTATATGAAAAATGTTCTGGTCGATGCGCTCTATCTGCTGTATATCTGCTTTTTTATCTAATTCCTTGGCCGCTTGATCAATTCGTTCTGATTGTCTGCCGAAACCGATAGCGGCTATAATCATGGTTATTGCCAGAGTTATAATCCATTTCCATTCGCCGTTGATTCTCATGTTTTGCTCCTAATATTGAATATATCGTTTGCGTTTCCTTTGTGACGCTCGAGATTTCCTGCTGAGAATAGGGGATATTTGCCTCTTGAGTATTTCTGCTCGAAGTTTTTCGACTTGGTTCTCATGGTTTTTGTGGGGCCGCCATCTTGATATGTCTCGACGATAAAGTTTCTGGTCCCTTTTGTACGTATTCGCTCTCAAGGCTTTTATTAGTTGTTCGGAGTCTAATTTTTCTGGCGGAAATCTTTTCCAAGTAACAACAGACTCTGGATCAATATATAACGATTTATATTTTTCGTAGAGATGCGGTGCTCGTTTTTGCACAAAATCACTTTTGAGAATATCATCTAAGGTGTCATTGTATCTTTTAATTGCCGTCCACGGATCGTCCAGTTTTGCTATATAATATCCGAGTTGCTCTCTTTTGTCCCTCATGTCCCAACAATCGACAAGGATTTTTGTCTCATGTTTTGCTTTTTCGCTTTTTGTAATTCTTAAGCCCAGCAATGCCGTTACTGCCGCTAATGCCCTATCTATGTCTTTTTCTCTGGCTCGTTTATAAACGCTGCCGGCGATAGGAGTCAATCGCTGTATCTCGTGTTTTGCTGTCTTAATTACCTTTTGTAAAAACGGATCAGTAAGATGATATATTTTATCATTTTTCCAATCAACAATAGCCTTACCTTCCATTATTTGATAAAAATCAGCTAACACTTGCAGAGTGGCCGACTTCATTCCACCCAACCTACGGACGGTGTCAGAAAGCACTTCACCCGGACGCAGAGTAAAGAGATTGAAATATACATCCCAATAATCTCGATCATAAGTTAAAAGGTCTATCATAATGCGATTGTCATATTGATCCTTAAATCCAGTATCTACCTTGAATAAATCTCTTAAATCATTTACATCTTCCGGTTCTTCTGGCCAACTATTTGTCATTATCGCTGTGCCGATAGTCCCTAATATTCCCGTGAACAACAAGCTGTTTATTATATTAGCCCTTGACCTGTTGGCTTTTGCATCCCCACGCCATTGTAATCCTGATTTCAAAATGGTTCTAAAATTGCCTTCGGCGTAGCCGGGAGCCATAAAGAAAAATCTCAATATACTGGTAGCCGTACCGCTGCGACCGAAAAGACGTTCGTTCATCATGCCATAGAAGTTTTGCCCTTCTTTAATAATTTTTTGTAATTCGGCATCGGTTAATTCTCGCCCAAGGCGTTTTGTTTCTCTATTATAGACATCCAGAGTTTTGGCATACTTAACTTTGGGAATATAAGAATCAAACATCCAATCTACAAAACCTATCGGTATCCTTACGGGTAATCCCGCCGCTTTGAGAGCCACTTGGCTTGTTTTGTTAAACTTGTTGGCTAGATTCATAACAGTCTTACGTGCCTGCCATTCTACGCTATATCGATGACCGCCGCCATTAGCCACATATCTGCGATAAAATGGGGTTTGAAATATGAGATCGTTTTTCCTGAATCCCGGCGTAATTCCTTTATATGAGGTTTTTCTCAGGCCAAATTGAACATACGGAGTATCGATAATAGATTGCTTACCAATACTGAGCATGTGAAACATACTACCGATAAATTTAACGCTTCTGACAAAATTATTGATACTCCGAAAAAAGCTCGCTGTTGGACTCATTGATATTTTATTGGTAGCAATAAGATTCTCTATCAGTGCTGCCAAGTCGGGTTCAACCCGAAAGCCGGAGAAAACAGGTTCCGGTATCATCCCCTTGCCAATAACTTTCCAATCGGCAGGAGCCAAACCTTCTTCGGCAATATATCTTCCCTCTCCGGTTCTTAATAATTCACCCTTAAGCCATTCAAGTCCATGTCGATATGCTATGGCCTGATATTCGGCGAGCAAGTTATGTATGGGGTTGGGGTTTTTGATTTCTAATCCCCACGCTTTAGCTTCAGCGTAATTGGGAAACACTTTTTGTTTCTTATATTTCTCCGTTGACATGTAATATTTGAGAAAATTGTCTATCTTACCGGTCGGCCCTTTATATATCCCGTAAAAATAATCCTTAACTTTGTTTATATCTTCACCGGCCACCGCCTGCAAATAACTATAATTGAAATCGGCGATCTCATTTATGGCACGACGCATTTCTTTGGTTTTGAGTTCTTTCGGTAGCCTGACAAAAGCCCCTATTTGTAATTTTCTGGCTTCGGGACTCAGCCCATGACCCCTGGTTAGCATTAAATCTTCCAGGACCGAATCAGGATATTTACTGAGCGTTGATTCCAGTTGGGCAATTTGCTTGCCGGTTGTATCAAGTTGATGTTCTTCAAATTTAACCCGGCCCAAATCCGGCTCATGGATGGCTCTTATCACCGCCGCAGCTACATCTTTACCATGTCGTTTTTCCGTAATTTTGGCCGGTTGTAATTGCATGGTTTGTAGGAAAAATCGTTGAATTTTATTTACTGTTTTTGCAACCTTCTCTGTTTCTGGCAAAGCTACGAACCCAGCCTGCCCACGTTTCTTGGCGGTTAGTTTCGCTAGGGCTTCGTCAGCCCACTTCTCACCTTTGTATTCTTCGAGGACGGCGCGGGGGACGGGCTTGTTCTTGGCGAGAGCAATTTTAATTTGGTTACTATGATTTTTATCGGCCCTGCGAAATTCATCGACCCAGGCATGTTCAACCTCTTTTTTTGTTTCTGCTGCTTTATATGCAGGTAAGGCTTTTTTGGCAGCATCGGCGAATGCAGGGATTTTGTGTTTGGTCCGCTCCTCCATCATGCCTATACGGTGTTCTTCCTTCGTCATCTCCCACGGCTGCTTCTCCGGCTTAGGCGATGGCTTGGCCTTTTTCGCCCCCGGTCCGACTGGAGTTACCGTGGGAGGCTTCTCTGTTCTACTGGGCTCAAACTTTGCTGCTTTACCACGTAAAAATTCAGCAGCTTGAATCACTCTCTTAGCTTTAGCTTCTTTGTCAACAGCAATATCAGGATGGGTTTCCTTTACCTTAGCCCGATACGCCTTGGTAATTTGCTCAGATGTAGCGTCGGGACGAAGCCCCAACTCTTTAAGCGCCTTTTGTCGCATAATTATCATGTCTATCTCAGTGCGCTTAACAGCATCAGCCATTGCAATCTTCTTACCAGCCTTATAGCCCCGCAACTTCATTTTGCCGTATCGTGCTGCCTGCTGTCCTAGCCCCATCAGCTCAAAGCCAAGGTAAGTTGCCAATGATTCAATCGTAGCGTCTGCCGCTGCCTTATGGCTGCCTGTCTGCTTATATGCCCGCCCGTAAGTCAAAGCACCAAAACCAGCCATTATCGTTGGTATGCGGGCCGCTGCCTTCGGCATCACGCCACCAGCAAGGCCAAAGCCTGCACCCACAGCAGTAGCAATGCCTGTTTGTCCTGCCCTTCCAGATATTACATCTCCAACTAACATCTTTTCTTCTTCCGCTGTTGGAGCCTGTAGCAACTCTCGCAGACCCAGAGTTAATCCACTTTTGCCCATCCGTTCTAAAATCGCACCAGTCTTACTGATTGCCGCTGGGCCAAACAACGTTAAGGCTTTATCTATACCTCCGCCCAATAATATGAATTCACCAGCAATCTCCGGTATCTGGGCGGCTTGATATAATACGCGTTCACCCAAAGCACTTTCGGATTTTACTCTATCGAGCGCTTGCCGCTGACCGGCATACATACCGGCGAATTCCTGCCCTGATAGTATCTCCCCTGCATGAAGGCCGCGTCGGCTCAAAAATGCCCGTATGCCCCGGAAAGGAGTTACATCGTCCCGCAGAATCGAAAGCCTTCTCTCCCAGGGTTCCATATTTTGATAATTTTGGTAATAGGCTCCTTCCCATTTGGCCGCTGCTGCCAGGCCGGGATCATATTCCCAGGAACCACCAGCACCGCCACCTCTCCTTTGGGGCTTCTCTGTTATAGGTGCTTGTCGTGTAGCAACCGGTCCTGTCATGCCCGCTGGCATACCCGGCATCCCGGCTGTTTGGGCCAGAGGGGAAAGCTGGGTAGTGTTCGCAAGCACGTTGCTAAATCGAGATGGCTTTCGAGTTCGTTGACTTTCTTTTAATATCTCAGCAAAGCGTCCCATCGTTTATTCTCCCTGGAGTATGACGGCAAGGGCTTGACGGATAGAAGCAGGGTTCTCTAATGCCAAGATAGCATTAAGTTCTTGCTGGTCCTCTGGTTCGAGCAACTTGGATTTTATAATAAAATTCAGTGCGTTTCTTACACTCATATCGTTTGCATCGCCCCATTTCTTATTTACTTGTACTTTTATGCGGCCATTGTCGATTTTATATCGAGACATATATTTATTGAGTTTCGCTGTTTGTCGGAATTTTGCCCGGCCAGCTTTGGTTTTTGCAGATAGGGGTGATATTTTTTTCTCAGGGATAGTTTGACGATATATTTTCGCATCAACTTTTTTTATTTCTTTCTCAAGTATCCTAACGCGGGCTCCCTCGCCGGAACGTGGATAACCACCCTCATCTTTTTTGCTGTTTATTTGCTTGGCAAGTAAATTACGTCTTGTAATTAATTCTTTGAGAGGATCAACTTCACTCCTAATTCTAGCCCTCGGCTCAAAGCCAAGTTTTATGCGACGGGCTCTGTCTCTGTCAGCCTGGCTTAAACCTTCATACGGGTCTCGACGCGGATTCAACACATCGTTCAATATCCCGCCGCGTACTTGCCGTTCGGCTCCGGTCATACCTCGATACGGGGCACCGAGGTTAATCATCTCTCCCAAAGCTGATAATATGTTTGACGGCTTATCTGCCCGCGACTGTTCAAGCTCAAGCAACATGGACTGGACCTCATTTCTCGAAGTTGCTTTCGATAGACGACTCAAAACAGAGTCGGTAGCCCGCTGTTCTTTTTGCTGAGTTATAGCAGCCAAGCCCTGAGTCAGTTGACCCATACCCTGACTAAAGAGAGCCATATCGCGTGCTTGAGTATCTCGAAGCTGTTGTATTTGAATTGCCGGTGTAAATGGCATGATTAAACTCCTTATTAAAACGCCCCAACCGCACCCAATCCGCCTCCGATAAGCCCACCAATCGGTCCGGCCACTAGTGTACCAATTCCAGCCCCCATACCTATATTACCAAGCATACCTCCACCGCCACTTTGACTAACAGTAGGATTATACCATTGCTCATTACTGATCATTTGCTGGAGCAAGCCTGCCTGCGTCGTATAAGGAAACAGTAAATCCTGTATCATCTTCTGGTATTCGGCTTGGTTTCGCTGACCCTGTATTTCTCTGGGCAAACCACCATATCGAGACACAGCAGCCAAACGCGTGTAGGGATTGTCTCTGTCCCGCTCCCTTTCATAAAGACTGCCAAGCAAGGTAGATCGTCTATCAGCCATACCAGCCCGATATTCACCTTCCATGCCAATCGCCCGAGACGATCTGTCCATACCGCCAAGCTGGGCAAAGCGTCGCAACTCTCCCGCCCCTCTTTCTTCTTCACGCTCGGATTCTCGGCGCAGACCCTGATACAGAAGGGATGAGGACGGGTCCTGAAACGTGCCGCCGGAAAGCAGATTACCCAATACACCCTGAGCTTGTCGCTCAATATCGGTCATTCCCGGTATTTGCAGGGTAGGGAAAGTTGCTGTCCTGCCAGCAATATTGCGCAACTTACCGCGCTCTAGCCAAGCCTCAGTTCCTTTTTTTACTCTTGGTGGAATATATTCAGCTTTAAGGTCACTCATAACGTCACCCTTCTTCCTCTAGTTCGGCCTCGACCTCGGCCTTGACTTTAGCCTCAGCGTCGGCCTTTTTCTTATCATCTGCCTGTTTCTGCAACAGTCTTTGTACTGCCCCCACCTCGGTCTTTTGGGCAGAGACAATCTCTTGGACTATTCGTATATCGTCTCGACATCGTTTTAACTGATGCTCTAACGATTCGGCCTGCTTAACTAAGTCAAAATGACGCTCCAGTAATTGTACCGGCGATAATCCTTGTCCGTTCATCACGATCTCCTTTCTAAATATATCATCAAACTCAACATCTACAGCTTCGGCTGCGATTCTATGTTGTAGTTACTTTATTAACAACAGAAACAGCATTGCCAGCCACCTTGGCAGCCTCTCTTTTTTCATGCTTTTTCACGACGGTATTGATATAACTTCCGACCATCTCAGCTACCCGTTCTTTGGTGATAGGAGTTTCAGGGTCAATAAGAGCTTGAAAAGCCTGGAAAACCCTCTCGTCGTTTTCTTCTAAAATGTCAATGATTATTTTCATTTTGTATCTCCTACGGGGCCTGCCAGCTTAGTACACCAGAGCCATTTGTTTTGAGAACATCGCCACTATTGCCATCTGCTGTGGGGAGGGTATAATTGGCAACGGTCAGTGTTCCTGTGGTACCTGTGTTACCATTATTTATCATGTAATCGCTGTGAGCTTGAGTGTTATCATTAAGGTGAGCATATATAGTAGCAATGCTCACAGATACCTGACCATCGTCTAAGAGGAGACCCGGCAGCATAAAGATTTTGCCGTCAAGATAAAGGTTCTCCCAATTATTGGTTCCATCGCCTAAATCCTGAGTACCACGGGGGGTAAGATCGCCGTTATTCTCCAATACCATCTTTAAGGTTTGGGAGGGATCCTGATTGGTTGTGGTGGAAAATCGTAGTTCCGCTCCAAAGTGGCCGGCACTGTGCTGCTCAGAAGTAAAAACTGCAAAACTAGCTACTGTACTACTCCAATTGCCCCCTGCCACCTCGCTCCAGGGTCTAGCATCGAAGGACATCATTGAGCGGCCTATAGTGCAATATGTTTTAATGTCTCTGGTTCCAGTAGCCCGATAACCTCTGATGTTTATACCACCACTACCATTACTTACCCTCGTTCCTGCGAGTACCCCTGCCCCAACAGTATTAGTCCAGACTGTATCTTCATCAGAGTTGCCCAGATCGAATGAAAAAGTGGGTGAAACTAAAGTTCCTGTTGCTGTTATGGCCCCTGCTCCAAGAGCGCTATCTAAAGTAACTGCACCAGAAACGTGTAATGTCCCAACAACCTCTAATTTAGCATCTGGGTCTGTTACTCCAATACCGACGCTGCCATCTTTATCAATTACCATTCTATCCTGGAGGTTCTTAGAACTATCTGCCACAGCAAAATATAACTTAGATTCCTCTCCTGCATTTCCTATTTCACCATATATCCTTGCTAAAGGAGCATTGAATGATGCATGTGAGTTATAGAATTCAAGCATTGGAT